>Ga0136617_10000106_pt1 | contig 57780 bp, 53 predicted proteins | sample AntDrymUQ3222106_2_FD_129672 | JGI IMG/M metagenome (GOLD analysis project Ga0136617, IMG submission 129672) | Polar desert sand microbial communities from Dry Valleys, Antarctica - metaG UQ322 (21.06) | ecosystem: Environmental > Terrestrial > Soil > Desert | place: Antarctica: Dry Valley...
AGCTCAAGACTTGTGAGATGTCTTCGCAAAGAACGGTGTCAAGACTTGCTGCACGTTCTTGCTCTTACACTTGGGGCAGTTTGGTCGCCTATCGCCATGCTGCGTAAGTGGCTCGACACGATCAAACACATGATGGCAGTCGCGACAACGATACTCGTAGGTAGGCATGCGGCCCTCCACAGTCGACACCGAGCGAGGGACGGACTTCCCACTCGCCCATTTCGGTCGGGAATAGGTAAGGTCCAAGCTACCCTGGTGATCCGACTGCGTCCATCGCGCTGGCTCGCTGCCTAACCGGCTTAGAGTCGTTAGGCCGACGCGCGAGTCTTCCAGCCCAGTATGCACGCCCTAGCGCTTCTTGGTAAAGTGCCCCAGACTCCAAGCAGGCTCAAGGGGCCTGCGCGCATGGCGCGGGCCGCTAAGCAACGGGCTCGTAACGAAAGGGATTCCTATGTTTGCCCGTCGCGAGACGCTGGTGCAAGCCCTGAACGACCTCGAAACTGGTGGCCTTCCCAACGCCGAAACAGTCATCGTGGGCCGCCGTTGGTGGGAGAACCTGTCCACCTCTGAACAGACCACCTTCCGCACTCGTGCCGAGCGGGCGGGAGTCACGCTGAACGTCGACGACCAGCTGTCCGCACACTATGTCGAGGTGCGGGGCGGCCCGAGCGACCAGCCGCTGTCAGGCGAGCACCCGATCTAGTAGCATGAGCATGAACTGGGATGCGCGACGAGCAACCCACGGGAAGGAGCGCGCATGGCTGAGCCGACACTTCATCTGCCGAGGGAACTGCCGCCCGAGACCCGGGACTACTTAGCGCAGCGGCTGGACGGCGCGCGGGATCTCTATCTCCTGGCGCTGGCCCTGGGCGAACGCCCTGACGGGTCCGTGTTCGGGCGGATGATCCGCGAGGCCCGCATCCACTTTGCGGCGGTGATCGAGGAAGCGCGGATCGCCGGGCTCAACACGGGGGGCATCGCCGTGATGCTCGGCAAGTTGAACATCGAGTTGGCCGACAGCATCCGGCCTGAGCTGTGGACGCGTGTCGAGCAACTCCTCGCCGAGCGAGCCGCCCGCAAACCAGCGGAGCGGCGGGGACTGCGCTGAAGGGTGCCTGCTGGCCCAGGGGACCCCAGAGGAGCAACCTATGACGTACGTGATCGCCGAACCCTGTATTGGCGTCAAAGACCGGTCGTGTGTGGACGTGTGTCCTGTCGACTGCATCTACGAGGGCGAAGACCAGCTCTACATCGAGCCCGACGAGTGCATCGACTGCGGGGCGTGCGTCCCCGAGTGCCCGGTCACGGCGATCTTCACGGAGGAGGAGGTCCCGCCCAACTGGGAGTCGTACATCGCGAAGAACCGTGATGTGTTCAAGAGCGACCAGCCGCCGACTGCGCCGAAGAGGTAGCTCGCTACCTTGAGACGAAAAACCGGAGGTAAACCCTGACCCTGTCTTGCGAATCTGGAGTCGGACCGCGACTCACGTGAGATCCCGCGCTGTCCCCGAGGACCCACTCGATTGCGTGTGTCCCGTGCGGCGGCTATCGCCGGCAGCCGTGGCGGAGGAAGCGGGTCATCAGGCTTTGATTCTCTTGGTCTTGGTTTCCGCGGCAGCTGCTTTGATGGTGACCTTCACAGCATCTTCCATCGGATCTTTGAAGGGCACCTCGATTCGGAGCAGGCCGTGCTCGTAGGTCGCTTCGGCTTTGTGAGGTTTCACCGGCCAACCTAAAGCCAGTGCGGAAACATACTCGATGTCCCGTGCTGGCGCTGTCAGGTGGACGCTGTCTTCCAGGATCTTTACATCGATGGTATCCGTTGGCGCTCCTGGGATGGCGAACCCACGACCAGCTTGTGGTTCTCTCCATCAGCATACGCTACTGTAACGGGCGCAACCTTCATCCGAACTTCCGGCATCTTGGCACCCTCCTTCCAGCTTGGACCAGATGACCCTCCAGACGAATCTAATGAGAGTGCGCGCCCTTTCCGATCCGCCGCATCACAACCTAGCCCGGGTGCCTCCTTTTTCTGTTGCCACCGTTGATACCGCCCTCACCCCTTTCGTGTTACCAGAAACCCCGCCGAGCCGTAAGCTCTAGCGGGGCATCTATAACGAATATGGGCCTGGGTAGAGTTGAACTACCGACCTCACGCTTATCAGGCGTGCGCTCTAACCACCTGAGCTACAGGCCCTTCGAGCGGGACGAAGATCCGCCGCCGCGTTTCTCATTCTACAAGATAACTCGGGGCCGGGCTTGGTTCAGCGCAGCTCCTCGTCCTCGTCGAAATCCTCGAGCTCTTCCAGCTCGTCATCGTCGAGATCGTCGTCATCGAGATCGTCGGCGTCGTCCAGGTCCTCGTCCTCCTCGTCATCGTCGTCGAAGGTAAACCCGTCGTCTTCAAATTCGTCCTCATCGTCATCGAACTTGCGACGCAAATTCGGGGTTTCCACGGCCGTCTCCCAGGCCAACATGTTATCCTCCGCCATCAGGGTGTGCAGGGAGCGCACTGGTGCGCCCTACGAGGCGTCGGCCACCCGGGCGGCCCGGGCGGCTTTTTTGCGATCGTTTGCCGGGAGGACCCGCTTGCGGAGCCGGATAGTCTTCGGCGTCACCTCGATGAGCTCGTCTTCCTCGATATACTCGAGGGCGTACTCCAGGGTGATCTCGCGGGGCGGCTCCAAAATCACGTTCTCGTCTGAAGCCGTCGTTCTCATGTTGCTGAGCTTCTTTTCCTTGGTGACGTTTACGTCCAGATCACCCGGCCGGGAGTTTTCTCCGGCGATCAGTCCTTCGTATACCATGTCGCCGGGCTCCACGAACATCTGGGCGCGCTCCTGCAGATTCCCGAGAGCGAAGGCCACGACCGAGCCCTCCCGGTCGGCGATCAGCACCCCGCGCTTCCGCCCGGCAAGCGGGCCGGCCCACGGGCCGTAATCCAGGAATCGATGGTGCATGATGCCGGTACCCCGGGTATCGGTCAGGAACTCCGAGCGGTAGCCGAAGAGCCCGCGAGCCGGAATCCGAAAGCTCATACGGACCATTCCCTGACCCGGATTCTTCATCTCCATCATCTCGGTCCGGCGGGGCCCCAGCTTCTCCATGACGACGCCCATGTGCGATTCCGGCACATCGATCATCAGCTCCTCATAGGGCTCCAGCCGTTCCCCGTCCGGTCCCAGCTTGGTGATGACCCGGGGCCGGGAAACCTGGAACTCGAACCCCTCCCGCCGCATGGTTTCCATCAGGATGCCGAGGTGAAGCTCGCCCCGGCCGGACACGGCGTGGGTGTCGGGGCTGTCGGTCTCCTCGACCCTGAGGGCGACGTTTCGTTCCAGCTCCCGGAACAGCCGATCCCGCAACTGCCGGCTGGTGACGTACTTTCCTTCCCGGCCGGCGAAGGGACCATTGTTCACGATGAAGTCCACCGAGATGGTGGGCTCCTCCACCGCGATGCCCTCCATCCGCTCCAACCGCTCGGTCGAGGTGAACGTCTTGCCGATCTCGATGGTCTCGAAGCCAGAGAGGGCGACGATGTCGCCGGCATCCACCTGCTCCACTTCGACCCGGTTGAGGCCATCAAAGGTGTAGAGCCGGGTGACCCGGTTCCGCTCGAACTGCTCCTCCGGGGAGACGAGCCCCGGCTCCCCCAGCGGCAGGAGCGCCACCTGGTCTCCCACCTTTACCCGGCCCCGCTCGATCCGGCCAATAGCGATGCGGCCGATGAAACTGGAGAAGTCGAGGGTGGAGACCAGCATCTGGAATGGAGCTTCGGGATCTCCAGTGGGCTCCGGGACGTAATCCACAATGGTCTGGAACAGGGGAACGAGGTCGGTCCCGGGCTTTTCCAGTTCGGTGGTGGCGGTGCCGGCCCGGCTCGAAGTGTAAAGAAACGGGGCGTCCAGCTGGTCGTGCGTGGCCTCCAAGTCAATGAAAAGGCCCAGCACCTCATCGTGCACCCGGAGCGGCTCGGCGTCCGATCGGTCGATCTTGTTGATGGCGACGATGGGACGGAGGCCCAAGGCCAGGGCCTTACGGGTGACGAACCGGGTTTGCGGCATGGGGCCTTCGGCCGCATCCACCAGGATCAACACCCCATCCACCATCCGGAGGATCCGCTCGACCTCACCCCCAAAGTCGGAGTGGCCCGGGGTGTCCACGATGTTGATCTTGACCCCGTGCCAGTTCACCGCCGTGTTCTTGGCCAGAATGGTGATGCCCCGCTCCCGCTCGAGCGGGTTGGAATCCATCACCCGCTCTTCCACCTGCTGGTTGGCCCGGAACGCACCGGCCTGCCGGAGCATTTGATCCACCAGTGTGGTTTTCCCGTGATCTACATGGGCGATGATCGCCAAATTACGAATCAATCCGCACTTCCTGCACAGTGGCCCGAACGATCAAGGCCCGGACGTCCGGGCCTCCGCGGCGCATATATAGACTAGGCCGTCTGATGCCGCAAGAGAGCTAAACCCCGCATTCCCCTCGGACAGCGGTTGTGGGCCGAGCCCCTCCGGCTTCAAGCGCCGACTTCCCCCCACCCCGCCCCTTGCGCTCAGCCTTCGGGGCTCAGCCCACTCCGCTGTCCGACCCATCAACGTTGAAGGGTAGAGCAGTGGCAGGAGCGGTGAACCTGGAGGGCGCGTCAGTGCCATGGAGCCCCCACGCGATCTGTTCAATGGGTGCGCACTGCAGCGCCCGGAAAAGGTTCGCTGCTCCTGGCGCTGCGATGGGATTGGTTGGGTCGGGCTGGCTCGCTGGAAATTGCCGCGACAACTGCGCTAGTGCCGATGCCCCGAATGGGGATGCTGGGAGGTGGCCGAGTTCGCGACCGGCCGAGGCTCCTCGCACTCGTGCTGCACCTCGAGCTGGATAGTGACGTGTCCTATCCCAAGCCGGCACATCTCGGCGCGAATCCGCTCGAGAACCGCGGGGTGGTGGTCCAGATCGGGAACGATGGCGTGGCCACTCATCGCCACCATTCCGCTGCTGACCGCCCAGACGTGCAGGTCGTGGACCGCGGTGACCCCGGCGACGCCGAGCATTTTGCTCTGAACGTCTACCATCGAAACATGGGCCGGCACGCTTTCCAGCAGGATGTCGGTGCTCTCCCGCAGCAGCCGCCACGCTCCCACCAGAATGAGCAGCGCCACAGCTATCGAGATGATCGGATCGGCCGAAGTCCAGCCGGTGGATGCTATGATCGCTGCCGCTCCCAGCGCACCGACCGACCCAAGCGCGTCGCCCAGCACGTGAAGGTAGGCCCCTCGCGTATTGAGGTTCCCGTCCTTGATGCCGTGAAGGATGAAGAGGCTGACCAGGTTGACTGCCAGGCCGGCGGCGGCCACCGCCAGGAAGAGTCCCGCCTGGATGGGCTCAGGCCGCTGAATCCGCTGGACTGCTTCGACCACCACCCACCCGGCGATCCCGAACAGCGCCGCGCCGTTGACCAGAGCGGCCAGGATCTCCCAGCGCTGATAGCCGTAAGTTTTAGTATGGTTGGCCGGCCGGAGGGCGACCCAGGAGCTGAGCAGGGTCAGGGCCAGCGCGCCGGCGTCGGTGAGCATGTGGCCGGCATCGGCGATCAGGGCCAGAGACCCGCTGATCCAGCCCCCCACCGCTTCCACGAACATGAAGGCGACAGTTAGGGCAAGCACCACCCACAAGCGGGGCAGCGGGGCAGCGGAGCGGCTCGATGACAGCGAGACACAATCCGCCCGCATGGCTCCAACAGAGGATGCGGGTGTGGAAATAGGTCGACCTGTCATGGCAGGAATTTAACCGGTCTCTACTGCCCCGCTGCCCTACTTCCTCCCATCCGCAACCTCACCGCCTCCGCGTGGCCAAACAAACCCTCGGCCTCGGCCAGGGCGATAATGGCGTCCGCATCCGCCATTAGGCGTTCTCGAGCATACCGGATGACGCTGGTTCGCTTCACGAAATCGTAGACGCCGAGGGGGGAGGCGTATCGTGCAGTTCCGGAGGTGGGCAGCACGTGACTCGGCCCGGCGATGTAATCACCCACCGGCTCCGGGGTGTCGTCGCCCAGGAAGATGGCGCCAGCGTTCCGGATCGAGCTGGCGATCCGCTCAGCGCCCTCCGCCACGATCTGGAGGTGCTCGGGCGCCCGCCGGTTGGCTACCTCAATGGCATCGCGCATGGATCCCGCTGTCACGATCAGCCCGTTCCGCTCGAGCGCGGCCCGGGCGATCTCGCTGCGGCTGGCCCGGGCCAGGGCGCGCTCCAGGGCCGCCGGCAGCGCTTGGGCCAGGTCGGGATCAGTGGAGACGCACCAACTGATCGCATCTTCGTCATGCTCGGCCTGGGCAATCATATCGGCCGCCACCCACTCCGGATCCGCTGTGGAATCCGCGATGATGAGCAGCTCGGTCGGTCCCGCGATCATGTCGATGCCGACCCGCCCAACCACCTGCCGCTTCGCCTCCGCCACCCAGCGGCTTCCCGGCCCCACGATCTTGTCCACCCGGGGAATGGTCTTGGTGCCGTACGCCAGGGCGCCGATTGCCTGGGCCCCGCCAACCCGGAAAACCCGGGTTACCCCGGATAGAGCGCAGGCGGCCAGCACCACGTCCGTCACCCCTTGGGGAGGCACTACCGCGATGATCTCCTGCACTCCTGCCACCAGCGCCGGTACCGCGTTCATCACCACGGTGGAGGGGTATGATGCCTTCCCTCCCGGGACGTACAATCCCACCCGGTCCAGCGGCGCCACTTTCATCCCGATGACGCTGCCATCAGCCTCGGCGAGATGAAACCCGGTTTCCCGCTGGCGCTGGTGGTATTCGCTGACCCGGTGGACCGAACGGGCCAGAGCCTCCCGAAGAGGGGCCGGAATGCGACCGAGGGCACTCTGCCAGGTGCTCGATTCCAGCTCCCACTCTTCCGGGGGCAGATCGACCCGGTCGAATTGAAGAGTGTACTCGCGGACGGCCTGGTCTCCTCGCGCCATGACGTCTTCGAGAATAACGGTCACAATCCGGCGGGTCTCCGGGTCGGCGCCCGCGATCCGGGGCAGGAATGGTTCGAGCGCCTCGAGTGGGGGCACTGACAGGCGCCGGATCAGGAGGCGCCCTCGCTGGGGAGCCGCCTGGCTACTAGACTTTGACCGTATGGAATCTGCAGACTCACCCTCGATATTCCTCGGCCTTGTGGCCGTCGTGGTTCTGGTCCTGGCCAATGCCTTTTTTGTCGCTGCCGAGTTTGCTCTGGTGGGTGCCAGGAAAACCCGCCTGGACGAGATGGCTCGGCTCGGAGATCGCAAAGCTAGGCTGGCCCGCCGCGCGGTACAATCGCTCGACCGCTACATATCGGCAACTCAGCTGGGGATTACCCTGGCGTCGCTGGGCCTGGGATGGATCGGCGAGCCCGCGCTTGCGGGGCTCATCGAGAACGGGTTCAGCTGGCTGCCGGACTCGGTGGCGACGGTAGCGACCCATGGCGTGGCATCCGCCATCGCCTTCATGATCATCACCATCCTGCACATCATACTGGGCGAGCTGGTGCCGAAGGCCATATCGCTGCTTTATCCCGAGGCAGTGAGCGCGTGGCTGGCGGCCCCCTTGATGGGATTCGCCTGGGTCATGGCAGGTCCCATCTACGTCCTCAACGGTACCGCCAATCGTCTGCTCAGCGCTCTAGGCATCAACCCTCCCGGCGAAACCGAACGGCTTCACTCCCCCGAAGAGATCCGCATGCTGGTGGAGCAAAGTACCGAGGGCGGAAGCCTAGGTGGACAGGACGCGCGGCTGTTGGAGGGGGTGTTCGAGTTCAGCGAGAAGACCGCTCTCGAAGTGATGACCCCCCGGACCCAGATTGCGGCGCTCCAAGCCGATCTAATGGTGGAGGGGGCAGCGGATCAGGTGGCCGTCTATGGGCGTTCTCGCTATCCGGTGTTTACCGAGTCGCTCGACGAAATCATCGGGGTGGTGCATGCCAAAGACATCCTTGCGGCCCTCCGCGCGCGCCCGGGGCAGACCATACGCGTCATCTTGCGCCCTCCGCTCTTTGTTCCCGGTACCCGGGAAGTTGAGGACGTGCTGGCCGACATGAAGCGGCTCAAGACTCACCTGGCGATCGTCCTGGATGAGTACGGCGGAACGGCAGGACTGGTCACCATGGAAGATCTGCTGGAGGAGATTGTCGGGCCTATCTTTGACGAGTACGATCCCCAGGACCGGATCGACCCCACCGATGGGGCCCCCCAGCTGGACGGCTCGATGACGATCTCGGAATTCAACACCGAGCTGGCGGCCAGCCTCGACGATACCGACTACACCACAATAGGGGGCTACATCTTCGGCCAGCTCGGGCGGCTGCCACGACCTGGCGACCGGGTCAGCGTCGGCCTGTTCACGTTCGAGGTGGCTGAGATGGAGGGGCGCCGGGTGAAGACCATCCGGCTCCATGGCGCCAGGCCGGAAGAGGCGCCCATTTCCAAGCCCGCCTGATTTCCAACTGATGTTCCCCACCTCCATCGCCGCGATCCCTCCCGGCGCGCTCGACCTGACCGGTGAGGCCGTGCGCCGCCGGCGCGAGCTTCAACGCGCCACCATGGGCGCGCTCGAGGAGGCCGGGTATGAGGAGCTCATCCCGCCGACATTCGAGTACGAGGACACTTTTGTCAGGGCAGGCGGGCCCGAAGTGGCCGAGCGCCTGGTTCGTTTCCCCGATCGCGACGGCAGAATACTGGCTTTGCGCTACGATTTTACCGCCAGCCTGGCTCGGGTGGCGGCCACTACCTTTTCGGACGCGGGAAGAACGCTGCGTTTGTGCTACTCCGGCAAGGTTTTTCGCCAGGACCCGGAGCGGGGCGGCCGGCCCCGCGAGATGCTTCAGGTCGGCGCCGAGCTGCTGGGCGAAGGGGATCTGACCGCGGACATCGAGATTGTCCGGCTGACCCTGACCCTCCTCGGCGCCGCGGGCCTCAAGGACTTCCAGGTGAACCTGGGTCATGTCGGCGTGCTGGCGGCAGGTCTTGCCGCAGTGGCGGAGCCGCTACGCGCGGACGTCAGGCGGTGGATCGATCGCAAGGACCGCGGCAGCTTGCGTGGGGCGCTCGAGCGGCTGCCGGGCGACGCCCGGGCCCTGGTGACGCTGCCGTTTGTGATCGGCCGGCGGGATGCCCTGAAAGAGGCAGCCGGCACCGCTCCACCGGCTTACCGGAACGGACTCCAGCACCTGCTGGCTTTGGATGCAGCGCTCACCGCCGGGGAGCGCGCTCACATCGTGTACGATCTGGGTGAGGTCCGCGGCCTGGATTACTACACCGGCATCCACTTCGAGCTCTATATCGCGGGAGCTGGACGAGCCGCAGGCGCCGGCGGACGGTACGATGACCTCATGGGCCGGTTTGGGCGTACCATGCCGGCCGTGGGCGTAGCACTCGACCTCGATACCATAGCCGAGGTGGCAATCTGAGCCGGCTGCGGATAGCCCTGGCAAAGGGACGCCTGTTCGAGCCCTCCGTAGCACGCTTTCGGCTAGCCGGCGTCCAGTTCGGATCAGACCCCGGCCGCAAGCTGCTGATACCGTCGAGCGATCCTTCCATCGATTTCCTGGTAGTGAAGCCGGGCGATGTCCCAGTCTATGTCGAATCCGGTGCAGCTGACCTCGGCGTCACCGGCACTGACGTGCTGCGCGAGACCAACGCCGACGTGCTGGAGCCGTTGGACCTTCAGTTCGGCTTCTGCCGGCTGGTCGTCGCAGCGCCGGGGGAGGTACCATACCCGGCCCTGCCGGGAGGAGTGACCGCGCGGGTAGCAACCAAATACCCGAGGCTGGCGCAAGCTTACTTTGCCGCCGCGGGCCGTCCGGTAGACATTATCCAGGTGGGTGGCTCGGTGGAGGTTGCGCCCCTGCTTAATCTGTCGCATTGGATAGTGGATCTGGTCGATACTGGAAACACGCTGCGCGCCAATGGGCTGGTGGAGCGAGCGACGATCTTGAATTGTGGAGCCGTCCTCGTCGCGAATCGTGCCAGTCAGAAGTTGAAGCTGGATGCGTATTTGGATCTGATGGAGCGGCTGGAGAGGTTTCATGACGGAGGCGTGGCCTAGGGAGGCTTAGCGTTGGCGGTCCCGCCGGGCTATGACACTACTTCACCACGAAGGCACGAGGACACGAAGGTTCACGAAGGTTCACGAAGGTTCACGAAGGTTCACGAAGGTTCACGAAGGTCACCCGGAAATCTCGTAGTAACTTGTTGGTCATAGCTAGCACACCACCTATGGTCGATTACTAACTGGAGCTTTACTGGTGTGCGGTTGAACAAAAAACCCTGTCGAGGAACCCGAATGGTCCTTCGTGTCCTTCGTGCCTTCGTGGTGAAGTAGTGGCGGAGCTTTAACGTTTCGCGCTGATTGCCTTCCCCGCAAGTCTGACTGCTAATTCAATCGCCGCCCGCATACTGGAAGCGTCGGCCTTGCCCGTTCCCGCAATGTCCAGCGCCGTTCCATGATCGGGTGACGTCCGGGGAAACGGCAGCCCCAGCGTCACGTTCACCGCCCGGCCGAACGCGGCCACCTTGATGGCCGTCATACCTACATCATGGTAGGGCGCTAGCACGGCATCGAACTCCCCCCGCATTGCCCGGACGAAGACCGTATCGGCCGGCAGAGGGCCCAGGGCGCCAAGCTGCTCCGCGGCGGGTCTTAGCACCCGCTCTTCCTCGTCACCAAAGAGACCCGATTCGCCCGCGTGCGGGTTCACGGCGCACACGGCAATCCTGGGTTCCTCGATTCCCCACCATCCTCGTAGGGCCGTGTCCACCGTCCGGCCGACCCGCACCACGCGATCGAGCGTGAGCAGCGACGGGACATCGCGGAATGGTACGTGGGTGGTCACGAGCACCACCCGCAGAGGATGACCGTCCGGCTCGCTTCCAAGGGGCTCCGCGGCCAGCATCATTGCCACGTCGACATCGCCGGCGAGATGCGCCAGCCATTCGGTATGGCCCGGGTAGGGAAAGCCAGCCAGATGGAGCGCGTGCTTATGGGCGGGAGCGGTAACGATGGCATCGACTTCGCCACCGAGGGCGAGCCTGACTGCTACTTCGACCGAGTGACCGGCGATGCGGCCGGCGCGGATGGCGCGATGGCGGTCCTGGCCCGAATCGCCGCTACCCAGTTCCCAGGATCCAACTGCTATCCTCCGTCCGGCTGGGATCGTGGCGATCTGGTCTTCCGCACCCACTACAGTGATCTCGGCTTCGAGCGGTTCGGCCAGCGCGGCGGACGTAATCTCAGGGCCGATGCCCCTGGGGTCGCCCAGCGTAACCGCCAGCCGCGGCCTGATAATGTTCCGGTCTGTCCTACTCGTCTTTCCCGACGTTTCCGTCCTTCCGCTCAGGACCTGATCTCGACGTAGGTTGCCTTTCGGAGCCGGTCGATGTAGCGCCGTATGGCGAGCTGCTGGCCCAACTGATCCCGGATGCGGTCGCGTACGTCCTCGTACTGGACCTCTCCTTCCGGCCGCCGCCCGGCCACCTGGAGCACCACGAACTGTTCGCGGCCACCTGCAGGTAAGGCGAACACCGGAACCACCGTTCCGGAATCGGCAGCGCCGATCACCTTGGCATAGTTCTCCGGTAGCTTGGTGATAGGCACGTTGTCGGCCTCCCGCTCGGCCGAGGCATCGTGGTATATCCGCTGAAGCGAGTCGAAGGATGCGCCGGCTTCGAGAGCCCTCCTCACCGATTCCGCTGCAGACCGGGCGCTCTTCACGTGAGCCGAGTCAATTTCAGGGAGCAGCAGGATGTGCCGGGCCTGCACTTCAGCCGGCTGTACCCGTTCGACCTGAATGATGTGAAACCCGAACGGAGATTCGACCGGGTCGGACACGACTCCAGGCTTGAGTCCGAACGCCACCCGCTCGAACTCCGGAACCATCACGCCGCGCCGAAACCAGTTCAGCGACCCACCCTGCTCCTTGGAACCGGGGTCCTGTGAGAAGCGGCGGGCGGCAGTGGCAAAGTCGGCACCGCGGCGGAGCTCCAGGACGATTGAGTCGGCGCGCGCCTTGGTGTGGGCCTTCGCTTCAGGCGATGGCTTGGGAGAAATTACCACTTGCCGGAAAGAGAGGGTTGCCGGCCGTTTGCCCAGGGTGGCCTTCTGCTCGTCGAAAAACTGCCTCATCTCCTTCTCGGTCGGGGCTACGGGCTTGAGCTTGCCGTCGCTCCGCAGCTTCTCCACCAGACGGTTCTGAAAGGCGGCACGCCGCTGCTGATCGCTCAGCCAGCGGCGATACTCCTCCGGGGTCTGAAAGCCGGCCTTCTGCAGCTCAGCCCGGTAATCCACCTCGGAGGTGAAGTTCCCACGCACCTTTCGCACCTGCTCCTCGACGCCGCTCGCAATCTCCTCGTCGGTTACCTTGATGGCCGTGTCACGCTGGGCTTGCTGCACCAGCAGCTCCTCGTCGATGATCGAAGAGACGATCTGCAGTCGCACCGCCCTGATCCCATCAGGATCGGTAGGCAGCTTGGCTCCCTGCGACTCGCGCGAGAACACCTCCTCCTCGACCTGGGAGGCCAGCACCGGCCGGTTGCCCACCACAGCAAGAACGCGGTCCACCATGAACGTCGTGTCGGTGGCAGGCGGTACAACTGCTTCGCGGGTGGCAACCGGAATCGTATCGGGGGAGGCGATCGCCGGAATGCCTGCCGTGGCGGCGGCGGTATCTACCGGGACGCGGCTGCTGTCAACGGTTACGTTACTGCTATCCTGCGCGACTACCCCCGCACCGGCAGAGGGACCCAATAGGATCAGCGCCAGTAGGAGCCCAATGGTCACCCTGCCCGGGGGCATCATCAGTTCCCCGGCCTCGGCGTTGCGCTGCTCGGCGCCAACGGTGCGCGGGGTGGCGGTGTGGCCCTTGGTGCCGGCGCGCCCTGCCCCGGACCTCCTGGGCCAGGGCTGACACCAGGTATCGGCGCAGGTCCTGGAGCCGGCTGGAGTGGGCCCCTGGCTGCGCTGGCAGAGTCGGCCTTTCCGGCCGCGGCCACAGCAATCTCCACCGCGCGGTTGAGCCCAGCGTCGTGGAGCCGATAGCTGGAGCGATCCCGCAGAACCGCGGCGAGGGCGGAAGGGATGGGACGCAGACGAGTCCGGCCGGCGATCAGCCGGTCGAAGTACGCCTCCAACTTCAGCGCGGCCACCTTGCTCCGTTCTACCCCGGCCACGCTCGAGTCGCCCATACTCGCGTCGTCCAGTCCCATCTCCGCACGAAGAGTGTCGAGCTGGGAACGATACCGAGCCTGGAGATTCTGCCATTCTTCCGGTGTAATGTTTATTCCCGCGGAGTCGGCCTGGCTCAGCAGCAGCACATTCTGGGTCAAAATTTTGGCAAACTGAGTGAGCATGCTGTCGTCAGCCTGCTTGAGCTGTGCGACATACTGTGGTGGGAGCGCCTGTACCCAACGCATGAACTGACCGACAGTGAGCTCGCCCCCCCTATAGCTCACCAGCGTCCTCTTTGAGCTCCGGGCAGCATCGGGATCTTCGCCGGCTTTACGCATGGCGGCTGCTGCGCCACGGGCGACCTTGATCTGCTTAGTCAGCGCCAGACTGTCCATGTAGATGGAATCCAGCCGCGTTCCCGCGCTCTGGGCCAGGTACGCGGTAATCCGTTCCCGCGCCGCATTCACATCCGGCCGCTTGATGATGTGATAGCCGAACGGCGTCTCAACCACTCCGCTCACCGCCCCCGGGGCCAGAGTCCAGCCTGCGCTGTCGAAAGCGGTAACGAATTTCCCCTTTGGGCTCGGCGGCAGAAAGCCGCGGTCGGCCTTGCTACCGGGGTCCTCAGAGAGCTGGGCTGCCAGGGTGCCAAAGTCGGACCCCCGCTTGACCCGCGCCAGAGCGCTGCCGGCCTTCTGACGCGCTGCATTGCGGACGCCCGGTACCGCGTTGGGCTCCACCCTAAACAGAATGTGCTGGAGCAGCCTAACCTGATTGGCGGTATAGACGCTATCGGCGGCGCCCGGAGAGAATTTTGACCGGCGCGCCATCAGAGTATCGTGCCAGTGACTGCCGCGCAGCTCCGCCAGCTCGGGCCAGACCACCTGGGCAATACCTGCCGAATCCAGCGGCAGCTTTCCCCCCGCCGCAGCCTGGGCCAACAGCGCGTAGTCGATCCAGATGTTCGAGACGAAGCTGGCGGTCTCGTGGCTGGGCTTGATTCCCTTGCCGCTTCCGAGAATCTGAGCCAGCCGCTCCGACGAGAGCTCCTGGCTACCCGCCTTCGCCGCCACGTCCGCATGGGCGGAGAAGAGGTCTCGGGCGCCACCGCAGCCCGACAGGATGGCGGGGAGAAGCAAGAGCGAGAACAGTTTGGAACAACCCATTGGTACTCCGGTTGAAGAAGTCTAGAGTCTAGAGTCTTTGGTCTAGGCCGGGTTAGATCCGGGGTCACATCCTAGACCCTAGACTCTGACCCTCATAACGCCTTACGTAGCGCGCGGACCAGCGCCGGTACTATCAGCTCACCGCCCAGGCGGGTTAGTCGAAGCGAGAGCGGCACCGTCCGCCGTACTTCAGCGGCCAGCTGCACATCGTCCAGTGCTGATGTGAGCCCGGCCAGCCTGGGCGTGGTGCCGGGTCGGAAGGTGAGGCGCGCCTCGTCTCCCCTGACCAGCACATTCTGCAGGCCCAGCGCCGCTCCCATGACGCGAAGCCGCGCCATATCCAGCAGGTTCTCGGCTGCGTCGGGCAAAGGGCCGAAGCGCTCGCGCAGTTCGTCTCGCAGCCCATCAATTTCGCCGGACTCGGCGGCTCGCGCCAGTCGCCGGTAGAGGTCCAGCTTGACGTCGTCCTCGGCAACGTACCCGTCCGGCAGGTGGGCCGGCCGGTCCAGCACCACGTCGGGCGGGGCGGGTTGCTCCACTGTGCCCTGGCCCCGCAGCGCACGTACCGTCTCCTCCAGCCAACGCATGTAGAGATCAAAGCCCACGGCCTGGGCATGCCCCGACTGCTCCGCGCCGAGGAGGTTACCGGCGCCACGAAGCTCCAGGTCCTTGAGGGCAATCCGGTAGCCTGCCCCCAGATCAGTGTGATGCTCGAGAACCTTTAGCCGTTCCTCGGCATCGGCGTCGATGGTGTCTGGCACCAGCAGATAACAGTAGGCCCGGCGATGGCTGCGGCCCACCCGGCCTCTGAGCTGGTAAAGCTGAGCCAGCCCAAGTCGGTGGGCATCATGCACCACCATGGTGTTCGCGTTGGCGACGTCCAGTCCAGACTCCACGATCATGGTGGAGACGAGAATGTTCACCTCCCCAGCCACAAACCGGCGCATGACCTCCTCGAGCTCGTCAGCCGCCATCTGGCCGTGCGCGACGCCGACCAGCGCCCTCGGCGCCAGGGCACGAACCTTGGCGGCGATGGTGTCGATGGTCTCGATCCGGTTATGAACCGCGAAGACCTGGCCCCCCCGGTCGATCTCGCGCGCAAAGGCCTCCTCCAGGAGGGCATCGTCCCAAGGCTCGACGAAGGTCAAAATGGGCGAGCGGTCGCGCGGGGGAGTCTCGATCAGGGTGAGATCCCGCAACCCGGCGAGAGAGAGATGGAGCGTCCGGGGAATCGGCGTCGCGGTGAGGGTCAGAACATCCACGGCAAGGCGCAGGGCCTTGAGCCTTTCCTTGTGCTTTACCCCGAAGCGGTGCTCCTCGTCGACCACCAGCAATCCGAGATCCTTGAAGGCCACGTCCTTGGAGAGCAGGCGATGGGTCCCGATGACTACGTCGATTTCCCCCCCCGCCAGCCGCGCAAGCACTGCCTTTTGCTCCTTGGCGGTGCGAAACCGGGAGAGCACCTCGATCTTGACTGGAAAATCGGCCAGCCGCTCGATAAAGGTGCGCCCGTGCTGCTCGGCCAGGATGGTAGTGGGTACCAACACAGCGACCTGCTTTCCACCCTGTACTGCCTTGAACGCCGCGCGTACGGCAATCTCCGTCTTGCCATAGCCTACGTCTCCCACCAGCAGCCGGTCCATCGGCCGCGGCTGCTCCATGTCGCGCTTGAGCTCCTCCGTGGCCTTACGCTGATCCGGAGTGTCCTCGTATAAAAAGCTGCTTTCGAGCTCGCGCTGCCACTTGGTATCAGGGGGAAAGGCGTAGCCGCCGGTGACCTTGCGCCGGGCATAGAGATCGAGGAGCTCAGCGGCCATCTGCTTTATTGCCTGTCGGGTCTTTTCCCGAACCCTCTGCCAGCTGCCGCCACCCAGGCGGTGAATCCGCGGCGGAGGACGGTCGCCGTCTTCTCCCGCAGACCGGTAGCGCTCCAGTTGGTCGAGACGGTACAGGGGTACGTTGAGCCGATCACCACCTTCGTATTCGACAATGGCCACCTCCAGAGTCGATTCTCCGACGGTGATGGTCTGAATTCCGCGGTAAACACCGATGCCGTGCTCGAGGTGCACGACATAGTCACCCAGCGTCAGCGCGCCGGTAGCTGCCGAAGGCGCGGCCTGGCGGTAGCGGCGTGGGCGGCGCAGGCGGCGAGCTCGCCGAAAGATCTCATGATCGGTTAGCACCCGGAGTGACGGCATGACGAACCCGCCGTCGAGAGCGCCAATGGCAAGAGTCGCTCCCCTGCGGGAGCGAGTGCCATCCTCGAGCAGCTCTTCCATCCGCTCGAGCTGCCCTTCGTTGTCGCACAGGATCAGACTCGGTGGATCACCGCCGATCAGAGTCCGGAGCCGGTTGAGGTCGCGATCGATCCGTTCCGGAGGAAAGAACCCGACCTGCAGGTCAATGCGCTCCCCGCGCAGAATCAGGCGAGGGAACGCCGCGATCGCGGTGCGCCACTCCTCCGGGTTGGCGAAGATCGCATCACGGCTCGGCACTTCCTCTCCCAGACGCCGGGCAATCTCCAGGTGATGCTCGGCATCGTTCCAGGCGCGGCTCACCTCGTCAAGATCCGGGCCCGTGGCCTCCTGGATGATGATGGTGTCCGAGGGGAGCAACTCCAGGAGAGTGCGGCGAGCGGGTGGCCGGGCGGACGGGTGGTCGGGTGGTCGGTTCCTCTGTTCGGACTGTTCGGCCTGTCGGCCCGCCGCCCCGTCGGCCTCGTCCCTCACAGCCTGCGTCTTGATCGGCAACACCGTGATGTCCCTCAGCGCATCCAACGACCGCTGGGTGGTCAGGTCGAATCCTCGCAGCGAGGAAATCTCGTCTCCCCACCATTCCAGCCGGGCTGGGCTTGCCATCCCGAAGCCATAGACGTCCAGAATGCCTCCTCGCACGCTGAACTCGGCCACTTCGGTCACGGTGGGCACTCGGCGATAGCCCATGGTTTCAAGGGCGCGAGCCACGTCGGTAGGCGGCCGCCGCCCGCCCACCCCCAGATGTAGACGCATGCGCTCGAGCGCCGCCGGCAGCAGGGTTCTCTCAGCAGTGGCCCGGGCCGTAGTAACCAGCATCCGAAGACGACCCTCGAGCAGCGCCTGAATCGCCTCGGCGCGTTCTCCCGCTATCTCGTAGTGGGGCTCGTCCTCTCCGAGGGCCTCACGCTGGGGATAGAGCGCAGTGGGTGCGTCGGTGAGATGGGCGAGATCCGACAGCCAGCGCTCGGCGTCCGCCGCGGTGGGAGCGACGACCGTCAGGAGCCGCTGGGGAAAGGTCTCCGCCATCCACGCAGCGAGCACCGCGCCGCTGGAGCCCGGCAAACCGCCCAGGCTCAGTGTTTGATTTCTAGAAGGCAGGCGTTCGGTGAGATCCCGCACGGCGGGTGCGCGCGCGAAAGCGTCCAGAACCGGCTTCAGGGTCACACCCGGCGTCTCCACCCGCTCGCGAGACCCATTTCCGCCAGCCCGGCGATCAGCGCCAACCAGAGCAGCGGGCCCCGGAGGTCTCCGCGTGAGGCCGAGGAGAACGCGTCATCGGCCACATCCCTTAGAGATTCCAGGCGGGCCCCGTTCCACAGCTGCCGCGCCTGGGCGTCGCTGGCCCGGGTCAACCGCGATTCGCGGGGATCGGGGTTCACGCTGATGGCCCCGACGGTGTCCCGGCCCGCCAGCAGATAGAAGACTCCTGCATCCGGTGGCTGAAACATTCCTCCACCCTCAACCCGCCACTCCTGCTCGCCCTGGCGCACCGCGGTAACCAGATCCGGCAGCGGCACCGGATCCCCCGGCGTACCCTGCCCCAGTGCCGCCTCTCCGCGTGCCAGCCGGTTAAGCAGCATATCCATGAAGGGCATGAAGCCGGCCGACGTGGGCAGATCGGTCCAGGCGGGATCGAGCCGACTGCCCAGCAGGATCACGCTGCCGTCGCGAACTATCCATGGAGCGCCGCTCACCGTAGCCAGGACCCCAGTGCGTCCGCTGCCCGCCGACTGCAGAGGGTACCGCCGTACCACCCGTTGGCGTCCGACAACTGCGCCGCTGTCAGTGAACGCCAGGTCGGTTGACAAGTTTCCATAGCTCCATCTCACACCTCGGGCCGCTAGCGCCCGATTGAGTGCGCCGAGTTGAGCCGGGTCGTTCGGCGGTTGGACCACCGAAGCTCCCTGGGCCAGACGTCCCAGGGAGATTTCCCGCCCGGGGAGAATCCGGCCGTTAGAGGCGAGCACCTCACTGGCCGCGGCCAGGAAACGGCTGGTCGAATCCCATCTCACTCGTGCCACCGGAGCCACTCGAACCGCGCCAACCCTCCGGTCGTCGTGCCTGAACTCGTCAGGATCGAGAGCCGTGGTGAGCGTCCACCAGCCGGGGGGTACTCCGGGGAGGGTGAGCACCACGGAGCCGCCGACCCGGCCGAGAGCCTGGCGCGGGGGGCGGTCGCCGAACCTGGCACTCACAGGCACCGATCCGGCCGAGTCGCCGACCAGAACAACTGAGATACGTCCTCCCCCGGAAGACCATGGCTGGGTACCAGTCTCGATCCTGCCGATGCCGGTGTTGGGGGGAGGCGGCGTAGTTGGGCGCCCGATCAGCAGCGGCGCGCGAGGCTCAGCCGGTGAGAGAGCAGTAGCCTGAAGGTCCGTGAGTACCACGATCTCCCCCGGCCGCTTCTCGGAAGCGAGGACTTCTCCGGCCAGGGAGATTGCCCTCCCGAGCTGGAGCCGCCTGGGAGAGACGGCGAGATCATCGAGCAGCTCGCCCAACCCGGCCGCATCTCCTCGCCGGGGGATCTCATCAGCCGCTACCAGCCAGAGCGCGTCGTCGGGGGTGGCACGGGCCAACACGCTTCGCGCGGCGGTCACCAGATTCGCCAGTATCGGTGACCCTCCTGCCATGGTGCCGCTGCTGGGTGAATTGTCTATGATGAGCACCAGCGCGCTGGGTACATGCCCCGGCACACCGCTCATTGGAGCCGTGGGGCCGGCCGCTGCCATTACCAGGGTTGCGATCAGCATCGTTCTCAAAAACAACAGCAGCCAGTTCTGGAGCTTTAGACGTCGTTGGTGCTCGCGAGTCGTGCTGACGAGGTAACGGACAGCAGGAAACATCACGGTGGGAGGTTCGCGCCGGGCCAACAGATGCAAGAGGATAGGAATAGCCGCCGCGGCAAGACCGGCCAAAACCCACGGATGCAGAAATCCAATCATGCCGAGCGTGAAGGCGGCGTCAGGGCTGCTCGAAGTACGACCCCGTAGGGCGTATCTGTGGTGACCCGCTGATAAACGATTCCATGCCGGCGGCACGCCAGCCGCCACTCGCTGACTACCGCCCGGACCGTGTCACGGTATGCGCCGGCCCAGTCGCGCGGCCGGATAATTACCGCCGTGCGGGATTCGGGATCCTCGAAGCGTGCCTCATTGGGGCCACCGAGCGCCACCTCTGCAGGGTCCATGATATGAAGCACTAGAACCTGGTGCCCCCGATGCCGCAGAAATCGCAGCGCCTTCAGCGCAAGGGACTGGTCTAGGAGGAGATCGGACACGAAAACTACCAGGCCCCTGCGGCGCAGCTGGCGTACCACCCGTTTGAGCGCCGGCTCCGCTGCGGTGCCCTGCCCGCCTTCGACGGCCGCCAGCGTTCCCAGAAGCTGTCGCCAATGACTCAGGCGTGCCCGGGGAGGCATGACCGACCGAACATCGTCATCGAATGTGATCAATCCGGTGGCATCGCGTTGGCGTATCAGCACCAGAGCCAGCGCGGCGATGAGCCGCTGCGAGTATGCCAGCTTGGGAAGCACGGTTGCGGGGGAGCCGGTCCATGCCATGGAGCGGCTGGTGTCGAAGACGATCATGGCGCGCAGGTTGGTTTCTTCCTCGAACTGCTTTACGTAGAGCCGGTCATTTCGCCCCAGAATCTTCCAGTCCACATATCTGAGCTCGTCACCCGGCTGGTACATCCGGTGCTCGGCAAACTCGACTGAAAAGCCTCGCCTGGGAGACCGGTGCAGCCCGCTGAGGAACCCCTCGACCACACCTTCGGTGATGAGCTCCAGGCCTCCGAGCTTCGAGACCTCCAGGGGGTCGAGCAGGTCGAGCCGCGCACGACCAGATCGCACGTCAGAACGCTCCATTCCGGCGCAACGTATCCGGGCGCCAGTGGTGAAGTCAAACTTTTCCGCGATGTCATCCGGAGGATACAGCGTGAAACATTACCGGCGGATGACAGGGCCCCCAAGGCTTTCCTTGGCCAAGTGTTAGCGAGGCCGGTTGAAGTGGCATAGCGCGTGCTGACATGCCGCCGAATAGGCTTGGAGGTTTCATGCTCGTCGCCTTGGGCTGGCTGTTAGTTCTGGGTCCACTGCACCTCAGCCCCCCGTCCCAACTGGCTCAATCGCTTCCGGCGGGACAGCGCCAGCAGGTCGCCGGCCGCGTCAGCGTATGGCCTGAACGGGCGCAACCATACCGCGAGGGCGAAGAGGTCAGGATCTACTTGCGGACCGAAGTACCCGGCCACACGACAGTGCTCCGCGTGGATACCGACGGCAGACTCCGGGCTCTGTTTCCGCGCGAGCCGTGGCGACGGAGTTACGTAAGCGGCGGCAGAACCCGGGAGATCGCTGCGTCGCACCAGCGTCCCGCTTTCACCGTCGACGATAGTCCGGGCATCGGATATCTCCTAGCCGTCACCTCGCCCTTTCCATTCGAGTACGAAGACGTCACCCGCGGCGACTATTGGGACTTTCGCCTGATTCAAAAGGGCAGGATTCGGGGCGACCCGTACGTTGCGCTGACCGATCTGGCCCGGAGAATTGCCCCACGCGGCAGCTATCGGTACGACATCGCTCCCTATTATGTCGGGCGCCGGTACGAGTACCCTCGGTTCGTCTGCTACGACTGCCATTCCTACGCCAGTCCCGATAAGTGGGACCCCTACGCGACCTCATGCCTGCGGTATAGAGTAGTGATTTATGATGATCCGGCCTACTACCCTTATCGCTACAATCAAGGCGGCAACGTGGTCACCACGCGGCCACTTCGTCCAGCGCCGCGATATGTTTTCAAGGACGCGGAACCAGATACAGAGTACGTTACCCGTTTGCGTCAGCGTGAGAGCCATGAGCTGCGGCGATCCCGGGTCGATCGCGGCCGGACCAGTGCGGACGTGGGCGGGCCCGGCACCATTCCAGCACCGGGCGTCGGGGTACACTCTTGGGTTCCTCCGGCACTTGCCGAGCCGCAAACGTTGAGACGCCGCAGGGCCCAACCACCAGCGGAGCCATCATCAGTCGAAGCCCGCGAACCCCGAAAGGTGCCGACGGTGAAGCGGGGAGCCCGCAACCCGCAGAGCACCGGCGAGCCCAAGCTGCGCCGGCGCAAGCCCTGATCCAGGCTGAAACTGCCAGCCCCACACGTCCGTAGCTTTCTCCCATGCTTCCTTGCCTTTTTCGTCTTCTTCCGCCAATGAGTCGAGACCTTTTCATCCGGTCCTTGTGCCTCCTGGGCGCACTAGTCGCTCGGAAGCTCGCAGCACAGGCGGAACCGGCGGTCACCCGTGCTGCTGCCACTATCACGGCGCAGGATGTTATGCGCCGGGTCGGCGTCCTGGCGGCGGACTCGATGCAGGGGCGTGCGACGCCGAGTCCCGGACTGGAGCAGACGGCCGCATACGTGGTCTCTGAGTTCAAGCGGGCTGGGCTGACACCTGGAGCAGGCGACGGCCAATACGTGCAAAGGTTTGGGGTAACTCGGTGGACCATCGATACCGGTAGCTCGGCTGTGGAGCTCAGGGGCAGCGGTGGGCGCGCCGTGGCGCGGCTCGGTACCGATGCCAGATACATACTCGGGAGAATCCCCGACCAGCCACTGCGAGGTTCAGTCCTGCTGATCGCAGGAGTGGACAGCTCGGCCTCGCTGGCGGGGCCGGACGTGAGGGATAAAGTAATCCTGCTCATAGCGGACTTCTCCCGGCCACTCCCTGCAACCTTCAACCAGAGAATCATCGAGCTATCCGAGGCGAAACCCAGAGCCGTACTGGTTCTGTCCAACCGAGATTCTTTAACGTTCGCCCAGCGCCTGGCCGCAGCCAAATCGCGGTTGGAGCGAGACGGGAACCCCGGCAACGACAGCGGGGCTCCCGTCATCGAGCTGCACGAGCGGGCACTCGGTTCACTACTTACCCGAATGAGGATTGATCCCGCTCGGCTGCGCCGGCTGAGGCAGCCTGAACGCAGGCCAGTTCCCTTCACGGCCGAGGTGCGCCTATCGAAACGAGTGGTGGAACGGGGCCAGGTGCCGAACGTCCTGGGCATCCTTGAGGGGTCGGACTCGCTGCTGCGGAAGGAGTATCTCGTCTATTCGGCGCATATCGACCACATCGGGATCAGCCCGGGGCAGACCGACAGCGTGAACAACGGCGCGGATGACAATGCATCGGGTGTGGCCGGACTGCTCGAGCTGGCGGAAGCTTTCCGGCAGCCGGGAATGCGTCCCAGCAGATCGATCATGTTCCTGGCCCCGAGTGCAGAAGAGGACGGACTGCTGGGAAGCGCCCACTTCACGGAACACCCCCCGGTACCGCTTGATCAGGTGGTGGCAAACATCAACATGGACCTGATTGGACGGAATTGGCCCGACTCGGTGATCGCGGTGGGGTTGGAGCAATCGAACCTGGGGGAGACCCTCCAGGCGGTGGTCGAGGCCCACCCGGAGCTCAGGATGACACCCATCCCTGACCGCTGGCCGGAGGAACGCATCTTCTATAGATCAGATCACTACAACTTCGCCCGAAAGGGAGTGCCCATTCTATTTTTCACCAGCGGCACTCACCCCGACTACCATCAGCCCAGTGATGAGCCGAACCGCATCGACGGAGAAAAACAGGCGCGGCTGGTGAAGCTTCTCTTCTACGTGGGGGCACAGGTGGCCTCCACCATGCCCCGCCCGCGCTGGACAGCGGCCAGCTATCGCCAGATCGTTGAGCGCAAGTAATTGGATCGCGGGTATACCACTCACCGAGAATGCGCATGCGTTGCTTGACCCTGCTGGGCCTTGCACTGACCACCCCGCTTGCGGCCCAAACTACTCAGCCGCTGGCTCAGGCCGCATGGTCGATCACGGCTGTCGATGTTGCCCGCCGGATCGGGATCATAGCCGACGACTCCATGATGGGGCGCGACACGCCCAGCCCTGGCCTGGAGCTGACCGCCGAGTACGTGGCCGATCAGTTTCGCCGGTTTGGGCTTAAGACTTCGCTTCAACGCTACCCAGTTACGCGGCGACGACTCGACCCGGTGCACTCCCGAGTCGTCTTTTCCGTTGGAGCACGGAAGGAGACGGCGAGCTTTACAACCGCCGTCCGCTACGAGGGCGGTAGTGTCCCACAACAACCGGTGTGGGCCGCCGCCCTACTGGTGGGTGGAGCGCACACCGCCGAGTCTGTCGGGCGGCTTGACGTACGCGATAAGGCCGTCCTGTTCGTGCCTCCAACCCGGCCCGAGCCCGAGACTCTGCAGCAGGTGTTACGCGTCCTGTTCCTGGCAGGGCCGAAGGCAGTCTTGATGTTAAGCGATGCCGACTCTGCGGTGTTCGCAAGCTCCATTCCGCGGCGGCATCCCGAGCGCACCGTCATCGGGCTCTCCGACGAGAGGCCGGTGACCCTGCAGGTGCATTTCAGGGCGGTAAAGAACACGCTTGCGGCCGCTGGAGTGGATCTGGCCGCTGTTCGAACGGCACCAGCCGTGGCCCGCGAGATCCCGGCGCTGCAAGTTGGGATCGAGATGAAAGACACCGTCACCTCGTCGCTCACCGCTCCGAACGCCGTGGGTATTCTCGAGGGAAGCGACTCCAGGCTTAAGCGAGAGTATGTCGTGTACTCGGCCCACATGGACCACATCGGCATTACACCCGGAAAGCGGGACAGCATCAATAACGGCGCGGACGACGATGCCTCAGGGACCGCAGGGGTTATAGAGCTGGCCGAGGCGTTCAGCCGCCCCGGCGCACGGCCGAAGCGGTCCGTGATTTTTCTTACCGTCAGTGGCGAGGAGAAGGGGCTATGGGGCAGCAACTACTTCGCCGGCAACCCCCCAGTACCGGTGAAACAGATAGTCGCCAATATCAACATAGACATGATCGGCCGTAACTGGCCTGACACGATCGTGGCGATAGGAAAAGAGCACTCCGATCTCGGCACCACACTTGCCCGCGTCAACGCGGCACACCCGGAGCTGCGCATGACGGCCATAGACGATCGCTGGCCGGAGGAGCGCTTTTATTTTCGCTCCGACCACTACAACTTTGCTCGCAAGGGGGTTCCCATCCTCTTTTTCTTCAACGGAGTGCACGAGGATTATCACGAGGTCACCGATTCGCCCGACAAGATCGATAGCGAAAAGGAAGCGCGGATCCTCAAGCTACTGTTCTTTCTGGGGGGGGAGATCGCCAACGCGCCCAAGCGGCCAGTGTGGAATCCCGAGAGCTTTGAGGAGATTGTTGAATAAAAGGGGGAACAGACAGCGTGAGCGGGGAGAGAACAACGTGAGCGGGAACTGCTATACCGCAACCGCAGTTTTTCTCCCGCTTACGCGTTTTTTTCCCGCTCACGCTTTTTATCCTCGCCCCCTCCCGTCCTGGTCAACAGGACCCCAACGATGATGAAGACGGCACCAACACCCTGCAGCGCGTGGGGCCGCTCTCCTAAAAGCAGCCAGGCGCCGAAGACCGCAACCAGAGGGGTCAGGCACATGTAGATAGCGGTTCGGGCACCACCGATAGCCTTCACGCTCCGATTCCACAGGAGATACGCCAGCACCAGTGACAGAACTGACGAGTAGGCCACCGCAAGCCAGGCATTCAAGCCCACCGCTCCCCAATCCAGCCGAAGAACCCCGGGTAAGCCGGCCAACACCAGTCCCGGGGTTCCCGCGATAGTGGTGATGGCAGTGACCCGAAGGGGGCTCACTCCTTCTGGCACTCGACGCAAGCCGATGGTGTATCCCGCCCAGCAGAGCACGGCCGCGATGGTCAGCAGATCTCCGCTGAAAGTGGCGCGGTCGAATCCAACCCCTCTCGTCGCGATGACCAGTACGACGCCCATTGTGCCGAGTGCTATTCCCGACCACATCCGGGGCGTGACTCGCTCCAGCCGCAGCGCGCCGGCTAACACCGCCACTACCGTGGGCACGGTCGACAGGATAAGCGCGCTGTTGGTAGCGGTTGTTCGAGCCAGACCCAGCATAAAGGCGAGCTGATATAGGGTGTTGCCCACCATGCCGAGAACGACCAGCCGCAGTAGCGCCCCGGATGGCAGCGGCGTTCGACCCTCGGCCACCCGGATGATGAGCCATAGTAGCAGACTGGAGATGGCAAAGCGGATAGCGGTGAATGGGAGTGGCGCCAGTTGATCGAACGCCGACTTGGTAACGCTGAAGTTCATGCCCCAGATGAGGCATACCAGGAGCATGCCCGCGTCCTGCGAGGTCAGGAGTCGACGGCGGGGAAGCGGGGAGGCGGGGAAGCGCGCCGTAGTAGCTGGCGTCGAGGTTGCCATTGAATCAAGAGTAATTGCATAATCCGAACTTCCCAGCATTGGGGATTCCATGCTGCTTTCCCCCTTCCCCGCTTCCCCGCTTCCCCGCGTTATCTTCCCCCCATGCCTCAGTCCAGAATTCGAAACTTCTGCATCGTCGCCCACATCGATCATGGAAAGTCCACTCTGGCTGACCGGCTCATCGAGGCCACCGGGGCGGTCGAGAAGCGTCAGATGCGGGAGCAGCTCCTCGACACGATGGATCTGGAGCGCGAGCGCGGAATTACCATCAAGTTGAACGCCGTGCGCATGAGCTACACCGGGCCTGCCGGCACCACGTACGAGCTCAATCTGATCGACACGCCCGGGCACGTGGATTTTACCTATGAGGTATCCCGCTCCTTGGCCGCATGCGAAGGCGCTATTCTGGTGGTGGACGCATCGCAAGGCATCCAGGCGCAGACGCTGAGCAACCTCTTCCTCTCGATGGATGCCGGCCTCGAGATCATCCCTGTGCTCAACAAGATCGACCTCCCCGGGGCCGAGCCCGAACGGCGGGCCGAGGAGATCATGAATTTGATCGGGGCGAAGCGGGAGGAGATTCTCGCCGTGTCAGCCAAGGAGGGAACCGGAGTTCCGGAGCTGCTCGAGGCGATAGTCGCCCGCGTCCCTCCGCCCCGCGGACGGCTGGACGCTCCTCTGCGCGCGCTGATCTTCGATTCGTACTACGATCGTTACCGGGGGGCCGTCCCCAGCATCCGGGTGGTCGATGGGGTTATCCGCGAGGGGACCGAGATCGTCTTCGGTGCCCACCCGGACGAGGTCCACCACGTGGATGAAGTGGGCTATCTCCAGCTGGGGCAGCATCCGACGGATGAGCTGGCGGCGGGTGAAGTGGGTTACATCGTCGCCAGTCTGCGCGACGTGCGAGACGCACGGGTAGGAGACACCATCCTGGATGCCTCCAACCGCGCCACCGAACTGCTGCCGGGCTACCGCGACGTCAAGTCGATGGTCTTCGCCGGCGTCTACCCCACGGACTCCGAACAGTACGAGGGTCTCCGTGACGCATTGGAAAAGCTTCGCCTCAATGACGCGAGCCTCCACTACGAGCCCGAATCGTCTACCGCGCTGGGGTTCGGGTTTCGCTGCGGGTTTCTCGGACTGTTGCACATGGAAATCGTGCAGGAGCGGCTGGAGCGTGAGTTCAACCTCGATCTGATCACCACGGTGCCCACGGTGGAGTATCACGTGTATCAGACCGACGGCGAGATGCTGCTCCTGGAGAATCCCAGCAAACTGCCGGATCCGGCGAACATTTCACGGATCGACGAGCCCTATGTGAAGGCTCGCATCATGGCCCCGGCCGAGTACATCGGCGGCATCATGAAGCTGGGCCAGGAACGCCGGGGCATCTACAACGGAATGCACTACATCGACACCGCCCGGGTGGAGTTCGACTTCGAGTTTCCGCTGGGCGAGATCGTCCTGGATTTCTACGACAAGCTCAAGTCGCTCAGCCGGGGCTATGCGTCTCTGGATTACGAGGCGGCCGATTACCGGAACTCCGACCTGGTCAAGCTGGACATGCTCATCAACGGCGACGCCATAGATGCTTTCAGCGTCATCATCCATCGTGACAAGGCCCAGGAGTGGGGCCGCAAGGTAGCTGAGAAGCTCAAGGAACTGATCCCGCGCCAGCTCTACCAGGTGGCGATTCAGGCGGCCGTCGGGAACAAGGTCATAGCCCGGGAAACCATCTCCGCCTTTCGCAAGGACGTGCTGGCCAAGTGCTACGGCGGTGACATCACCCGCAAGCGCAAGCTCCTCGAGAAGCAGAAAGAGGGAAAGAAGCGGATGAAACAGATCGGGGCGGTGGAGATCCCCCAGGAAGCTTTTCTCGCTGTACTGCAGGTGGACTGATGGAGGAGGGAACTCCTTCCGCTCTTGTAATACAGACCGCTTTCCTCGGCGATGTTGTGCTGACCACGCCCTTAATTTCAGTCCTTTCCCGGCGGCACGGCCCAGTCGACGTGGTTACCACTCCGGCCGCCGGAGGCCTGCTCGAGACTCACCCGGGAGTGGCTTCGGTGATTCGCTATGACAAGCATGGATCTGACGGGGGACTCCGGGGGACCCTGAAGCTGGCGTCGGTTCTCCGGAGTCGTCGATACTCTACAGCCTACCTCCCACATCGCTCCTTCCGCTCCGCCATGCTGGCGCTGCTGTCGGGAGCGCGGGAGCGGGTCGGATTTGCCGACAGCGCCGCGGCGATTACCTACACGAGACGGGTGCCGCGCCCATCGGGTGGGCACGAGGTGGACCGGCTGCTGACGCTGGCCGCCGCGACCGGAGAGCTGCCCGGGGTTACCTTGGGGCTCACCGCGGACGATCACCGCGCTGCAGAAAGATGGCTCGAAGCCCACCGGGTTCCCCCCGGCTTCGTTGCGTTTGCGCCGGGATCGATCTGGGGCACGAAGCGATGGCCATACTACAGCGAGCTGGCCACGCGCTCAGACCGGACCTGTGTGATAGTCGGCAGCGCCGATGACGGCCGGCTCGCAGATGCCATCGCCGCCGCCGCGCCGGGGCGCGCGCTGAGTGCCGCGGGAGCGCTCAGTCTCCGCGCTTCCGCCGCGCTGCTCAGCCGTGCCGCCGTACTGGTGACCAACGATTCGGCCCCACTGCACCTGGCCACCGCGGTCGGAACGCCGGTCGTAGCTCTGTTTGGACCGACGATCCCGGCGTTCGGATTCGGGCCCCGGCGGCGGGGCGATGTCACCCTCGGGCGAGACGGTTTGGCGTGCCGGCCCTGCTCTAGGCATGGTCCTGAGAGGTGCCCCCTGGGCCACCACCGCTGCATGCGTGAGCTGTCCGTTGAAACCGTGGCCACGGCGCTGGCTGCCGTGCTGAGTGGGGAGGAGTCGGGTGCGATTTGTCCTCGGAATTGACATCGGAGGCACCAACCTTGTCGTCGGCAGCGTTGCCGAGGACGGTTCGGCGCTCCACGCGCTCGCCAGCGAGCCGACCGGTGCGGAAGCCGGCGAACGGGACGTTCTCGATCGGCTCATCGCCCTGGCCAAACGCGCCATCGAGCAGACGAAGCGGGAGCTCCCGGGAGCCGAGATCATGGGCGTGGGAGTGGGGGCGCCGGGGCCACTTGACACCAAGAGCGGCATCGTTCTTCTGACCCCCAACCTCGGCTGGGTCAACCTGCCTCTCCGGCAAATCATACACGACCGCCTGAAGCTGCCCGCTACGCTGGACAACGACGCCAACTGCGCGGTGCTGGGCGAGTGGTGGAGGGGGGCGGCCCGCGGCACCCGCAATGCTATAGGGATCACCATCGGCACCGGCATCGGGGGTGGGATCATTCTGGATGGAAGGCTGTACCACGGGGCTTCTGATTGCGCCGGGGAGATAGGGCACACCACGATCGACAGCGAAGGACGCCGGTGCAAGTGCGGCAACTATGGATGCCTCGAGGCCTACGCATCGGGGCCCAACATCGCGCTGAGAGCCTGCGAGGAGATCGAGGCCGGTGCGGAGAGCCGGCTGGCGAAGTACGTTGACGGCGACCTCAAACGCATCACCGCTCAGACGGTGTATCAGGCGGCCCATGACGGCGATGAGCTGGCCATGGATGTGGTAAACGACACCGCGAAGTTCCTCGGGATCGGCCTTGCTAACCTCTTGAACATTTTTAATCCGGAAGTGGTGGTTGTGTGTGGCGGGGTGACCCTGGCCGGTGACCATCTCTTTACCCCACTTCGCCGCGAGGTGGCGCGCCGAGCGTTCAAGCCGGCGGTGAACGTGTGCCGGATCGTGCCCTGCGAGCTGACCGGGACCGCCGGGGTTTATGGAGCGGCAAAAGCGTACCTCGATCAGGCGGAGCAGCGGGGCGGCGGGTCTGTGGGGCAGGTTACCCAGTGATCAGGGTCCCGTGCCCGTCAGGGTATCCAGTGGACCATATCACCCAGGGCATAGTTTGCTGCCCGCTGTTCCGTTGATCCGACATGCGTAAAGTCGGGATTGTGGGGTCGCTCGTCTGGGACCTGATCTATGGGCGGGACCCGCTCGCGCCGCCAGTGGAGGAATGGGGCGGGATCGCCTACGCTCTCGCCGGCCTGGACGCGAGTCTGGGCCCGGAATGGGAAATCGTCCCGCTGATCAAAGTGGGACGGGACCTCGGTCGCGAGGCGCAGCTGCTGTTGAGTGGTTTGACGCGGATCGCGCCCGGCGGCCGATGCGTCGAGGTGACCGCACCCAATAACCGGGTGGTGCTTCACTACCAGTCCAGCGAGCGGCGCTGCGAGCGCATGGCCGGCGGCGTGCCGGGGTGGACCTGGGCCGAGCTCGGCCCCATGGTGCGGGATCTCGATGCCGTCTATCTCAACTTCATCTCGGGGTTCGAGATGTGTCTGGGCACTGCCCAGGCCCTGCGCCACGTTTTCCGGGGACCCATCTACGCCGACTTCCACAGTCTCTTTCTGGGCATGCAACAGGATGGGATGCGCGTACTCCGCCCACTTCCCCATGCTGCGGACTGGTTCTCCTGCTTCGACTTTGCACAGCTGAACGAGGAGGAGATGAGACAGCTTTCGCCCGACCCGCTCACCCTGTCGGCCCAGGCGCTGGAAGCCGGCGTCGCGCTGCTCATGGTGACGCTGGGCTCCAAGGGCGTGGTGTATGTGGCGGCGCCAGGGTTCGATGGATTAGCGGGGCAGCAGGGCAGCCCCGTTGCCCCGCTTTCCGTCAGAACCGCATTAATCAGCGCTCCCGCTATAGAGACGATCGATCCCACCGGCTGCGGCGACGTGTTCGGGGCCGCGGCCTTCGCGCGGCTGCTGGCAGGGGATAGTGTCGAAGCTGCACTTCGACATGCAACCGGGCTGGCGGCCCGGAACGCGGGCTTCCGGGGCGCGAGCGGCTTGACCAGCCATCTGCGGGGCGAGCTAGTGACGCCGTGACCAGGGTCATCGAGGTCCCTACTCACTTCGACGACCGCAGCTTCGACACCTTTGCCGGGGGATTCGGTGAGTGGCCGCCGGGGGAAAAGGTGCTGGTCGACGCCCGCGGGACCCAGTGGGCATCACCCTACGGACTCATCGGTATCCTGACGGCTGGCCAGGCACTCGCGGAAGCCAAGCGCGAGAAGCCGCTGCTTACAGTTCCCACCAGCGACGAGGTGAAGCGGTACTGGGCCCGGGCCGGGTTTTTCCATGAGGCTGCAGAGTTGTTCGAGCTGCACGGCAAGGTGCCCCGTGGCGGCGCCACCGGCCCATCCGACGTACTGCTTGACGTGACCCCGGTGCGGGCCACGGAAGACGTCCACGGGGTGGTTCACAAGATCTCCGAGGGGGCCTCGCGAATCCTGCACGGCGAGCTGGGTCTGGAGATGAAAGCCACGCTGCGATTCAGCATGGCGCTTTCAGAGGCTTGCCAGAATATTGTGGAGCACGCCGGCACCGGAGGATGGGTTGCGGTACAAGCCTATACCTTCCGCCGGCGGCTGGGCCGGCGGGTAGTGGTCATCGCGGTGAGCGATGCCGGCGTGGGATTCCGCCGCTCGCTGGAAAGCGCGCACGCCAAGCGGTTCGGCGAACGGTGGGGAGACGGAGCGGCGCTCGAGGCGGCACTGATTCAGAACGTCAGCCGCTTTCGCGATCCGGGCCGGGGGCAGGGACTCGCCTTCATCAAACGGTTTCTCGACCAGTGGGAGGGGAAGATCTCCATTCGGAGCGGTACCGCGCGTCTCTCGATTGTCCCACCATGGGACGAGGATGTCCCGATGAATGAGCACCTTCCCCACTTTCCCGGAGCTCAGGTGCAGATCATCATCCCCGCGCAAGAGGCAAAGACCCGGTGATCCAAACCATCCGGATCGGACTCCTGCTGCGTGAGGCCGTCGCGGCGCCGTACCGCAACCTGGTGACCCGGCCGACCGGCGCCGCGGTACGCAACCGCATCGAGGCAACACTCGCCGACTCCAATTGCCTGACTGCCCTGCTGGACTTTTCGGATATCGAGCTGGTAGACCTCAGCTGCGCCGATGAAGTGGTGGCCAAGCTGCTGCTCACGGTGCGAACGGCCTACTTCGTCGTGCTCCAGGGTCTGCGCGAAGACCATCACGAGGCCATAGATCACGTTCTTACCCATCATCGCCTGGCGGTGGCCTCGGTGCCGCCGGGCAGCCGCGCACCGCGGCTGCTCGGCTGGGTACCCGCCGATGCCCGGGAGGCTTTTACCTGCATTTCCGAGGGCGGGCCCCTTGATGTAAGCGGCCTCTGCCATAACCTGGACTGGACGTTCTCTCGCGGCCGCGAAGCTCTCGACGATCTCGCCGTTCACCGCCTGGTGCAGCCGGTCGGCCAGTTGTATTACCCGATCCAGACCGCATGAGCCGGCCCAAGCTGGGCCTCTCGACTATCGCCATCCATGGCACCCCACACCGCCGACCCGACTGGAGTCCGGTAGCACCGTCAGTGCATCAGAGCAGCACCTTCGTCAACCCGATTGGCGCAGACGACGAGGTTCTCTACAGCCGGTACGGCAACAATCCCAATCAGGTCGAGGTGGCCCGGAAATACGCCATGCTCGAAGGAGCGGACGCCGCCATTTTCGTGTCGAGCGGAATGGGCGCCACCGCGCTGGCCCACCTGGCGGTGCTCCGCCCCGGAGACCACCTTATCTCCAGCACCTGGATCTATGGCGGCACCCAGAAACTGTTCGACGAGGAGCTGGGCCGCTATGGAATCGAAGTTACGTATGTGAGTCCCGACCAGGCCCGGCTGTGGCGTAAATCGGTTCGGAAATCCACCCGAGCCATCTTTGTCGAAACCCCGACCAATCCACTGCTGCGGGTGATAGATCTCGGGCCCATCGCAAACGCGGCCGAAGAGTACGGCCTGGCCCTGCTGGTGGACGCAACCTTCGCCAGCCCGATCAACTTTCGACCCCTCGAGCACGGGGCCGACGTGGTTATCACCAGCGCCACCAAGTATCTCAACGGACACAGCGATGTGATCGCCGGAGCCGTCGCCGGATCGGCCTCGTTCGTGGAGGAGGTGACCCGGCTGATGCGACTGTGGGGTCAGGCCATCGATCCGCACGCGGCCTGGCTGATCGACCGGGGCATGCGCACCCTGTCGGTGAGAATGGAGCGGCACAGCATCAACGGTATGGCCGTGGCCCAGTGGGCTGAGCAGCACGCCGGTGTCTCCAAAGTGCATTACCCGGGCTTGACCTCTCATCCGGATCACAAACACGCCAAGTCGGTGCTGGCAGGCTTCGGCGGAATGGTGGGACTCGAGCTCAAGGGAGGAGCCAAGGCCGCGGAGCGCATGCTGAAGCGGCTTAAACTGATTACTCACGCCCCCAGCCTGGCGGGTGTCGAGACGCTCGTCTCGGAGCCTCGGCTCACCTCCCACAAAGCCATCGGCGCCGAAGGCAGGGCCAAGATCGGCATCCCTGATGGATTCCTCCGACTGAGCTGCGGCATCGAAGACGCGGCCGATATCATCGGGGATCTCGAACAAGGTCTAAAACAGGTCTCGAAGGAGGTCTAAGGTCTAGAGTCTAGGGTCTACGTCTGCGTGAAGCAGATCCCCTTCTGGACCTCAGCAGCATAGACCCTCGACCCTAGACCCTAGACCTCTGTATCTTCAGCACGTGATCCGCTTCACCAGCGTATACAAGGCCTATCCCAACGGTGCCATGGCCCTGAAGGACGTGACCTTTCACGTCTCCAAGGGCGAGTTCGTTTTCCTCACCGGCCATTCCGGCGCCGGCAAATCCACCATCATGAAGCTTCTCTTCGCCGAGCAGCGTCCCAGCGGTGGAGAAGTTCGTGTCTCCGGTTATAACGTGAACTCGCTGCAGCCCGACGATGTGCCGCGGCTCCGGCGCCGGCTGGGCGTTGTATTCCAGGACTTCCGGCTGCTGGAAGACCGCACTGCGGAAGAGAACGTGGCTTTCGCGCTCGAGGTTACCGGCGCGAGAACGGACACTATCGCCGCGCGAGTCATGCGGGTGCTCACCCAGGTCGGACTCTCCGCGAGGAGCCGGGCATATCCGAGGGAACTTTCCGGCGGAGAACAGCAGAGAGTGGCGATCGCGAGGGCGCTGGTCAACGACCCTGCCATCCTGCTGGCCGACGAGCCCACCGGCAACCTCGACGAACGCGCCACCCGCGGCGTATTCCAGCTTCTTCGGGACATCAACAACGGCGGCACGGTGGTCGTAATGGCCACCCACGATCTCGATCTGGTACGCCAGACCGTTTATCGGACGATCGAGATGCGCGATGGCGGCCTGGTGTACGACAGCGACGTTGATGAGGCGGCGGCGGAAGCACCGTGAAGCTTCTAACTCGCGAGGCACTACTGTCGTTCCAGCGCGCGCCGCTCCTATCGGTGCTGTCGGTGACAACCATCGCCTTCTCGCTTTTCACCGTTGGACTGTTCGGTCTGGTGGCCATCAACCTGCGTGAAGCGCTCAGAGGGCTGGAGGAGAGGGTCGAGATCGCCGCTTACACATTCCGCGGCACGCCATCAGAGACGATCGTCATCGCAACGCAGGACATCGCGGCGTTCCCCGAGGTCCAGGACGTGAGCTATGTAAGCGAGGAGGAAGCGCTTCGGCGTGCCCGCTCGGAGTTGGTGGAGTTTCGAGACGCGTACCGTGACCTGCAGGTAAATCCACTGCCCGCCTCGATCGAGGTGCGGATGAAGGCGGGCTATCGCGATGCCGCCACGGTCGGACGGGTGGCCGAGCGGCTCAGGGGCTTCGGATTCATTGACGACGTGCGGTTCGGCCGGGAGTGGGTGCAGAAGCTCGATCAGCTGCGGAACCTGACTGGTCTTGTCGGTCTGGTCATCGGGTTGGCCTTCGCCGCCGTAGCGGTGGTAATTATCGGCGTTACCATCCGGCTCACGATCCTGCAGCGAGCCCGCGAGATCTCGATCATGCGGCTGGTGGGGGCCACCAACTGGTTCATCCGCGGTCCCTTCCTTCTCGAGGGTGCGCTGAAGGGTCTGCTCGGCGGCCTCCTGTCGCTGGTACTCTGCTACGGCGGGTATCTGCTCTTCCGCGACAGCAGCGGCGGCACCCTGTCAGGCCTGGTCTTCTTTGGTCCCCAACAGATGGCCCTGATCATCTTATTCGGAGTGCTGCTCGGTCTTTGCGGAAGCATGGTGAGCGTGGGGCGCCATCTGCGGCATGTCTAGGCGGGGCAGCGGGGCAGCGGGGCGGCGGGGCAGCTTGTTCGTTCTGCTGGTGACATTCCGAGCTGCCGTTAAGGCCTTCCTGCCCCGCCGCCCCGCTGCCCCGCTCGGCGCGCTCGCGATGTTCGTCTTCGCCTCAACCTCCGTACACGCCCAGGGAACTCCTGACCTGGAAGACTCCCGGCGCCGACTGGAGGAGATCCGCGCCGAGCGGGATCGGCTGGAGCGGCAGCAACGCAGGCTGCAGGGCCAGGTACATGACGTCAACGACGAACTGAGCAACCTCGAGCGGCAGCGGGAATCGACTCACCGGATCGTGAACGAGATCGAGCGGCAGATAGGAGGTCTCGCCTCGCAGGTGGACCGGTCGAGCGCCGAGCTGATCCTGGCGCAGGACAACCTGGCAGAGCGGCGGGCGGTGCTTGAGAGACGGCTGGTGGACATCTACAAGCGCGGGCGACTTTACACTTTCCAGGTGCTGCTTGCGGCCGAAGGTTTCGGGGATCTTCTCAGCCGGTACAAATACCTGTACCTCACGAGCCAGCAGGACCGTTCGCTGGTATCCGACGTGGAGCAGCTGCGCAACCGGGTGGTAACTCAGCGGAACAACATTCTGAACGTGCGGGGCGAGCTCGACCGCCGCCGGGATGAGCGCGAGGCGGAGTTCAGCAAGTACAGCGCGCTGGCCTCGGAGCAGTCGCGTAAGCTGCAAACCCTGCAGCGGTCCGCCCGGAGTACCGAGCGCCGGCTCACTGAGCTGCAGCGGGACGAGTCTCGCCTGAACGGTCTTCTCGCATCGCTGGAGCGCGCCCGCCGGGATGAGCTGGCGAGGGGCGCCCTGCGCGGAGCGGTATCCACGCCAGGCTCAATTACCACAGCCGACCTGGGAAAGCTCGATTGGCCGGTCGAAGGCGGCATCGTTTACAAGTTTGGCCGGGACACGCTTCCCAGCGGCGGAATTATTCGCTGGAATGGTGTCGGTATAGCGGCAGGCGTGGGAACACTCGTAAAGGCGGTGGAAACCGGAACGGTGCGGCTCGTGGGACAGTTCGGGACCTACGGCCTTACTGTTGTAGTGGAGCACGGCAACGGCTACTACTCAGTGTATTCGCACCTTGAATCCGCAGGCGTGAAGCTCGGAGCCTCGGTCAGCAAGGGCGGCGTGATCGGAACGGTGGGCGGCCAGAATTCGGATTACGGACCCCACCTGCACTTCGAGATTCGGGGGGAGAATCAGATCGCGCTCGATCCGACGACATGGTTGCGCAGGAAATAGGCGGGGCAGCGGAGGCAGCGGGAAGACGGACTCTGATCGATCAAAGAGCGAGAGACGGACGCTAGCGTAATCATTCTTCTCCCCCCCGCCCCGCGGCCCCCGCTACAACGCCATCCCGATCCGGACCCCTGACTGGGCCTGGCCCCGCATCAACGCCGCCTCTGCCATGGCATAGAGTTCGTCGCTCTCGGAAACGGCCGGGTGGGGACAGGTTACGATGCCGGCACTGATTTGCGGAGCGTTGAGCCTGATATCCCCAGCCTGGGGCACCAGCGCCAGACGCTGTCGGAGCCGAATGACGGACTCACGTGCGCCGGTCGAGCCCGTTTCCGGCAGGACTACAGCAAACTCATTGCTGCCATAACTGCCCACGAAGTCTGGGAGCCGGAGTTCGCGCCGGAGAATATCCGCCACATTCCCTTTGAGCCGATCGGCCGCGGCGGGACCGAGACGATCGCGGACCCCGTTCAGCTCGTCCAAGCCGAGCAGGATCAGGCTGAAACTGAGAGAGTAGCGACGGGCTCGCTCGAACTCCTCTAGCATCCGCCGCTCCAGGGCCGGGAACGACTCGTCCCAAACCTCACGCGGCTGGCCGCCGGGATTGCTGCCATTCAGCGCCCCCGGCAGGCTGTGCCGGGGTGCGAGGACGGCTCGTCGGTTTCGGATCCGGGCGTGGATGCGGGAGCAGAGCTCAGGAAGGTGAACCGGCGCCGTCATGGCGTCGGCGGCGCCCAGGGAGAGCGCCGCGGCGGGAGCGTCCCGGTCAGGTACCGCCGTGATGACGATCCGCGGCGGCGGGACGTCCGATCCTCTAACCGGATCGGGAAGCAGATCGCAGAGCAGCTTATCGTTGATATCGTTCAGGGCGACAAGGATGGCGTCGGCATCCGGGTCGACCGACGGGTCCTCGAGCTCGACCAGTTGAAAGCCGGCACGGGTAAGCGCCCGCTCCAGGCCAGCCGGGCGCGCCGAAGGGGCGCCGACCAGCAATACTTTGGGCCGGGCGAGCGGCGCAACCTGCTCCCGCGTCACGCGTTACGGAGAGGCAAATGGATCAGCTCTATCGGCCAGGGCGTCTGGGAGCTCATGTTTCCGTCCAGGGCGGCGTCCAAACGGCACCGGCCAGAGGCAAGCTGATCGGGGCGAACGCCATTCAGGTGTTTACCAAAACGCCCAGCCAATGGCGCGAGCCGGGGATTTCAGCCGAGTCATGCGACGCGTTCCGAAAGGAATGCGAACGCTGCAAGTTATCCAGTATAGTGGCGCATGATTCTTACCTTATCAACCTTGCCTCGCCCGATCCGATATTGAGCGCCCGCTCCGAAACCGCTTTCGTGGCGGAGCTGAAGCGATGCCAGGCGCTTGGGATCTCATATCTGGTGTCACACCCCGGCAACTTCATTGACGATCGGACCGCCGGCATTACCCGCAACGCTGCCGCCTACGGCCGCTGTCTTCGAGCAGCGCCCGGGTCACCGGTCGTATTGCTCGAAACCACGGCCGGTTGCGGGACATCTCTGGGATGCACTTTCGAGGAACTGGCTACTCTACGTCAGGCCATCAGCGACGACGTCCGCCACCGGGTGGCCTTCTGTGCCGACACCTGCCATCTCTACTCGGCAGGCTATGACCTTCGTAAAGATTATTATGGTGTCTGGCGGGCGTGGGACCAGATCATCGGGCTGGACAAGCTCCTGTGTCTCCACCTGAACGACTCGAAGACAGAGTTTGCGTCGCGGCGGGACCGCCACGAGCTGATCGGAGAGGGCTCCCTGGGACCGCAACCGTTCCGGCGAATCATGGCAGACCCGAGTTTAAATCACGTGATCAAAATCATCGAGACGCCTAAAGGAGAGGATGGAGTTACTGCAGACCGGAAGATGCTGCGGCGCCTGCGCCGGTATGCCCGCGCCGCCGCAGTCCCGCGTTGACCGGCCCCACTTCTCCGGCCATACTTGCCTGTATGCGAGCCATTGTGGCGGTGTTGATGATCGTTGCGGCCGCGGCCGGACCAAGGCTGCAGGCACAGGTGGAATACAATGCCCGTCTCGGCGTAACCTGGGCCACTCCGCTCATCCGCGACGACATCGTCGAAGAGGTAGAGCTGCGGCAGAAGCTGGCTCCCACGCTGTCCCTCGGCGCCTCCCTTCCCATCGCTCCCCGCTATCGAGCGGGGCTCGAGGTGATGCTGACCAGTTCCGGCTACCGGGCATCGGAGACGGCAACTTCGACGGATCTGGGAACCCTTCGCACCGGGAGTGTTACCCTGGGGCTCCACGGCCCGATCGCAGCCAACTTCGGCTGGAGAGCCGGAGCCGGGCTTCTGGGCTACTGGCCGAAGGATGAGCGAGGAATATTTCTGCGTGGGGGCACCACCCGATTCCTGGCTGGGGCGGGAGTGGACTTCCGCCGGCCGGTCTGGTCGCACTGGGAGATGATGGTTTCGTTGGGCTACGACTTCCACCGATTTACCACTGGGGAGCTTCAGGGCCGGGGCTTCAGTCAAAGCCAGGGCGTGCAGCGAATCTCAGCCGCGGTAGGCCTCGCTAAAGGGAGCCGATGAGGAACCGGCAAAGGCTTCTCGGGCTGGTGACTGGATCGGTCCTGGTCGCCTGCGCCGATATAGCGGCGCCGAGCCGGGGCGACGCCTACGAATGGCGCCGTCTGCAGGGCACGAGCAGCGGCGTCGATACGCTCAGCTTCCACTGGGCAGGCGCGGATCTCCCGGTGAGGTTCTGGGCGGAGGACTCGCTGAATCTCCCGGCGCACGTCCAAGGCGGCATCGGCCGGTGGGAAGCCGTCTTCCTGTACGGTGAGTTCAGCGGAGTAGTGGTCTCGGACTCCAGCACCGCTGACGTGATCGTCACGACCGGCATCGCGCCGAAGGGAGGATTTTCCATAGCCCGCCTCGAAAGCGGGTTCGCTCCCGAGTGCCAGGGGGCCACCGACATCGAGCTGAGCTCAAATGGTCAGCAGATTCTCCGGCCCATTCGCGTCTACGTCGATCCGCGGTTCGCTCCCGGATCGCCCGGAGTTGATGACTGCATGGCTCTCACCACCACTCATGAGTTGGGGCACGCGCTGGGCATCTTCACTCACTCGCCGGATCCGGAAGACATCATGTATGCCGATCCGGCCGTGTCCGCCCTCAGCCGCCGGGACCGCTCTACCGCCGAGCTAGCCTACCATACGGAGCCCACCCTTACCATAGCTCCCCGCTGAGGTTGCACCGAGCGTGGAAGCTGCCGAGATTTGAAGCATGACAGCCAAAACCACAGCAGCCCCGCGCGAAAATCTCACCCTGGTCGAGCACGGTCTTTTTCCCATCCGGATCCACGCCAACCTGAGTCCGCCACAGCTCATCGAGCACGCGGTTAACAGAGGCGAAGGTATCCTGACCGATTGCGGTGCATTCACCGCGGTTACAGCCCCGCATACCGGCCGCTCAGCCAAGGACAAGTTTCTGGTGGAGGAGCCGGAGACGAAAGAGCGGATCTGGTGGGAGAAAAATGCCCGGCTCTCTCCCGAAGCTTTCGAGCTGCTGCAAGAGGATGTGCGCGCGTACCTGGAAGCACGCGAGGTCTTCGTCCAGGATCTCTTCGCCGGCGCCGATCCAGCCTACCGCCTGCCCGTACGCTTCATCACCCCGAACGCGTGGCATGCCCTTTTCGTGCGCAACATGTTTATCCGCGCCCTGCCCGCCGAGTTGGCTCAGTTCCGCCCCGGATTCACCGTCCTGCATGCGCCTGACTTCCAGGCGGACCCGGCGCGGCATGGAACGAGGAGCGGGACGTTCGTAGTCATCAATTTCGGCAAGAAGGTCGTGCTGATCGGCGGCACCCGCTACGCGGGAGAGATGAAGAAGTCCATCTTCACCGCACTCAACTTTATCCTGCCGGACCAGAGTGTCTTGCCGATGCACTGTTCCGCGAACGTGGGCGCCGGTGGCGACACAGCAATCTTCTTCGGGCTGTCAGGCACCGGAAAGACAACCCTGTCGGCCGATCCCGGTCGCCAGCTGATCGGCGATGACGAGCACGGCTGGAGCGATCGAGGGGTCTTCAACTTTGAAGGCGGCTGCTACGCCAAGGTGATACGGCTCCGCCCCGATACCGAGCCCGAGATCTACCGTGCCACCCAGATGTTCGGAACCGTTCTGGAAAATGTGGTGCTCGATGCCGCCAGCAGGGCGGTAAACTTCGACGCCGATAGCATTACCGAGAACACCCGCGCCTGCTATCCGATCGACGCCATCCCCAATCATCTGCCGAGTGGCGCAGGCGGACATCCCAAGAACGTGGTGTTCCTGGCAGCCGATGCCTTCGGCGTCATGCCCCCTATCGCGCGACTCACGGCCGAGCAGGCCATGTACCACTTTCTCTCGGGATACACTGCCAAGGTCGCCGGCACCGAGCGCGGCGTTACCGAGCCGTCCGCCACATTTTCCGCCTGTTTCGGTGCTCCTTTTCTGCCGCTCCATGCAGGCGTCTATTCGAGGATGCTGGGGGAACGGATAGCCCAGCATGGATCCCGGGTCTGGCTGGTCAACACCGGATGGACCGGTGGAGCGTACGGCACCGGTTCCCGCATGAAGCTGGGCCATACCCGGGCCATGCTTCATGCGGCGCTTTCCGGGGCGCTCGATCGCGGCAAGTTCATCAAGGACCCGGTCTTCGGATTCGACGTGCCGGTGGCGGTCCCCGAGGTACCGGAGGAAGTCCTTACCCCCCGCGCTACCTGGGCCGATCCGGCAGCCTACGATGCGCAGGCCAGGAAGCTGGCCACCATGTTCCGGGAGAACTTCGAGCAGTATCGATCGGGGGTGCCAGCCTCGGTAGTCGCGGCGGGACCGGTTGTTTGACGATCAGCGAAGGGGCCAGAACCGAAACTGAGATTATTCGGGATCCCCTTTGGGACAACATTCGGCTCGACCGCGCTGCTCTTCTGGCGCTCGACACCCCAGCCGTTCAGCGCCTCCGTTACATCCGTCAAGTCGGCCACAGCTTTCTGGTCTATCCCGGGGCTACTCACTCACGATTCGAGCACGCGCTCGGCGCCTACCATCTCACCCGCCGCGCTCTCGCTGCCCTCGAGGAGCTGAACGAGATGGGGCCCGCCAGCCCTGAGGACTGTCTGGCGGTACGCATGGCGGCGCTGCTGCACGACATCGGCCACTATCCCTTTTCTCACGCGCTCGAGGAGGCCGGCTTTCCCTCTCATGAGACTCTCGGTGTGGCGAAGCTCACCCAGGGAGAGCTGGGCGAGCGACTGATTCAGGTTGGCGGCAGGGGGTTTCCCGCCGCTGTCGGCGCCCTGATCAGCGGGGTAAGCAGGAGTCCCCTGCAGGGGCTCATCTCGGGGTCGATTGATCTCGACAAAGTCGATTACTTGTGCCGTGACGCCCGCATGTGCGGGGTTCCCTACGGAACCGTGGACGTTGACCGGCTCCTGTCCTCTCTCACGCTCGTCGAGGTGGAACCAGGGCGTTACGAAGTGGGAGTGCAGGAGAAGGGAATCAGTGCGCTCGAGTCGCTCCTGTTTGCCAAGTATCAGATGTACCGCAACGTGTATTGGCACCATGCGGTCCGGTCTGCCACCTGTATGTTCAAGCGAGCGGTTCGCGGGGCGGTACGGCGCGGAAGTGTAACCGCTGATTTTATAGCTGAAGCCACTGACGATGGTTTGATGGAGCTCCTGATCAGTCAGGACCGGAACCAACTGGCTGCCGCCATCAGGGCGCGACGTCTGCACAAGCGTGCGCTGGACCTCCCAGCCAGCGACGTTCCAGCCGAGCTCCAGCCCTGGGTGGCGCAGGACCCCGACCTTCTGGAGTTGGTGGAGGACGCCGTTGCCGCGGAGGTTGGCCTCCCCCCCGGCGGGTTGCTGCTGGACTTCCCCGCACGCTCTTCTATGCTCGGGGTCAATCTGCCGCTTCGCACCCGCCGCGGGGTGATCGAACGGCTCACCGATGCCGGCCGAGCCGGCCAGTTGGGACTTCCCCGGGTAGCAGATGAGTTGTATCGCAGCGCCCGCCGCCTTCGTATCTTTGTCTCGAGCCCGCCCAGCGCATCGCTGGACCCCGTAGTGGCGCTGCTCACCTATCCTGCCGAGGAGGTGAGACGGCACCTGCGAGAAAAAATCAATCTCTTGTGAGCGAGACAGGAATGATCAACCGCCGTGTGTTCGTCGCCCGTTTTGCCGGCCTGGCGGCCGTCGGCGTAGCCGGCCACCGTCTCTGGGCCGAGCTAGCGCCCCCGACGATCGGACCCAAGCCAATTGCCATTTTCAAGAGCAGCACCTGCACTTGCTGCACCAAATGGGTAGATCACATCCGGGCCGCGGGCTTTACTCCCGTCGTCCGTGACGAAGAAGAGATGGACAAGCTGAAGGACAAGCTGGGTGTGCCGGATGGTGTCCGATCGTGTCACACCGCCCAGATAGAGGGGTACCTCATCGAAGGGCACGTGCCGGCCTCAGATATCCGCCGTCTCCTGGCCGAACGGCCCAGGATCGCCGGCCTGGCGGTGCCCGACATGCCGCCGCTTACCCCAGGAATGGCGCCTGCCGGAGTCGAGCCGCGAGATTTCGAAGTGGTTGCGTTCCAGCTCGACGGCAGTACACGGAGCTTCGCCCGCCACTAACCGGCGCGGGTCGACCTTCGCACCATGGCACCAGCAACCAGCGCCAAGCCAAGACCAAGCAGTATTCGAGGCAATGGATCGGGTACCGGCGGTGGTACAGCCACGACGCCACTCTCGTCGGCCACAGCGGATTCGCGGATATAGCGTCCCCGCCGGGGCACCGCTACGCGATCGAAGTCTCGAGCCAGTCGTTGCAGATCCTGCAGCATCTCCTGTCCCTCAAGCGGGGGCCCGTGGCCCGTGCCCACGCGCAAAGGCTTCAGCGCCGCCAGCTCTTCGACCGACCGGCGAGCCGAGGCCCAGTCGGGCGTGAAGTACGCCGGCGGACCGTGGATCTCGGGTCTTTGCGTCAGGGCGGCGATTGCTGATTCCTGTTTGGTGGTGACGAAAGCGTCCCCGGCTATGAGCGTGCGGTCCGAATCCCTATAAAAGGCTACGTGTCCCGGTGTGTGCCCCGGAGTGTGAATCCAGCGCCAGCCCGGCATACCAGGCACCGAGCCGTCGGCGGGCAAGGGTTGGATGCGGTCAGCAAAGTCGTAGGGGCCGCGAGGGTAGAAACGTGACAGCGCAGCCATGGCACCGCCGCCCACCGTGGGATCGGGGGGAGGATATGCCGATCGACCCGTGAGGTATGGCAGCTCCAGTCGGTGGGCGTAAATCGGCACATCCCACTTATTCAGCAGCGTGCGCAGTGCGCCTACATGATCGAAGTGGCCGTGCGTCAGCACGATCGCGGAGGGGCGCGCCCCGGGCCCAAACCTCTCCTCGGCCGCCGCTATGATCCACGGTGCCGAACCCGGCAAGCCGGCATCGATCAGAACCCAAGATGCTCGTGGAACGCCCGGCCGTCCGCACAAAAACAGATTCACAAATACAGTTCTCACATACGCCACGTCCGCCGCAACTGCCTGCTCCACCACCAGGGAGCGCTGCGGCTCCTTGGTTTCAAGCTTCTGCACTTGAGCCTCCGACTCTCCGCTCCGGACCACGATAGGCCTGGTCTCGGTTGTGCCGCCGCTCAACCGCCGCATCGCCGGGAACAGCTTCGGGCCGAGCCGAGCGTTGGTCCAGCTTGGCCGCGGATGCGGGATGCTTGCCGTGTGCACCCAAGCCGGACGCACCACCCATGGCGGATTCGGGAAGGTCATCACTCGGGTGCCTGGTCATAATCTCCTCCTGACTGACGATAGCTCGGTTCGTCCGGACCTCAGCCGGTCCGCCTTGCGCCCCGGGCCAGCCGGACGATAAGCAGCAGCACTACCGCACCGATGAAAGCAACGAAAATCATTCCAGCTAAACCCGCGAACGGCGAGCCCCAGCCCATTTGGGCAAACAGCCAGCCGCCGAACACCGCCCCCAGGATGCCGATGGCAATGTCACCGAGTATGCCGTAACCAATGCCACCCATTACCAGCGATGCCAGCAGGCCGGCCACCAGGCCGACGATGATCCAGGTAAGGATTTCCACGCTTCCTCCTCGCGTTGGCCGTCACCAGGTTCCATCTCTGCCAGGGAGAGTAGCCCGGTCTAAGAACGCTCGCTAGCGGCAGCCGAAACGGTGGGGTGCTCCCCGGTGTCGCTGTCGACGGAGTCGATGCGAACCACGATGGCGGTAATGTTGTCGAGACCACCCCGGCGATTGGCTTCCGCCACCATGCGATCGACCCACGCCTGGGGACTGTCGTTCGATACCATGATGCTGACCAGTTGCTCGTCTTCCAGCATCCCGGTCAGCCCGTCAGAGGCGAGCAGAAGAACGTCGCCCTTCTCCAGCGAGCCGAAGTAGATGTCTGGGGCCACATCGACCCCCGCCCCCACGCACCGGGTAATCACGTTGCTATAGGGATGAACCCGGGCCTGGTCCGGCGTAAGCAGGCCGGCATCGACCTGCTCCTGCACGTAGGAGTGGTCCTTGGTAAGCTGATGCAGCCGGCTCTCGCGCAGCAGGTAAGCCCGGCTGTCGCCTACCTGGCCGATCAGATATCGCTGAGGCAGCAGTACCAGGACCGTCGCCGTGGTCCCCATGCCTCGCTTGTCCTGCTCCGAAAGGGTTCGTTCGAAGATGGCATCATTGGCCGTCCGGATGGCAGTTCGCACGCGCTCACCGGCTTCTTCGTCGCCGAGTCCCTTCAGGGACCCTATCTTCTGGGAAGTGATCCGCACCGCCATCTCGCTTGCCACTTCACCCGCGGCATGCCCCCCCATACCGTCGGCCACGATGAAGATGCCATGCTCCGCCAGCATCAGATAGTTGTCTTCGTTGCCCGATCTGACGATTCCGACATCGGTACGGGCGGCGCAGGTGAAGTTCACGAGTTCGTCAACTCAACAGCAGGTAGACCAGGATTGCCGACAGCACCAGCAGCGAAGTCACCAGGATCCCGGACGGCCCTTTGGGGCGCGGAGGGATCATTCGAATGGGTCGCCGGGGCCGGGTCGCCTTCTGCTCGTCCCTGTCCGGCTTCGGAAGCGCGGCTGAGTCCAGACGTCCCATCATCTGGGTCTGGTTGGTGCGTACCGGGGGAACCTGGTCGTCCAGAGGCTCGAACAACGCGATCACGTCGCCAAAGCGGAGCGTGGTGCCAGGAGTGAGTGCCGCCTCGCCGGTAAGCCGTTCGCTTTCGATGTAGGTTCCGTTGGTAGAGCCGAGATCGGTGAGGATCCAGATTGCCTCGCGACGCTGCAGCTTGGCGTGCATGGTACTCACGCTCGCATCGGCGATCGCGATGTCGTTATAGTCTCCTCGACCGATATTCACCACCGGCACCTTTATCGGCAGCCTCCGGCCCTTGAAGTCTCCACTCCGGAACAATAACGAGGCGAGCGGAGCGGCCTCCGGAGCCGGGGGCGTGTTGCGCTGGGACGGCTCTTCGGGCAGCCCATGCATCGTGTCGGAGAGCCGCTGCGCCGCGCCCACGGGAAGCGCCACCGGCGCGGCGGTGCTTCCTGCTCGCTCCATTTCGGCTTCGGCCGGGAGCCGGCCGGCGACATCGGCATAGAAACGGAACTCATCGTTGCCGATCCGGATTACGTCGGCCCGGAGCAGCGGGCGGGTTTTCCCGATCCGCTCGCCGTTGACGTAGGTACCGTTGACACTGAGGTCCAGCAGCAGGTAGCCGTCCACTTCATTTCGAATCTCGGCATGGTGGCGAGACACCTCGTTGCCGGACACCACCACATCTGACGCGGCATCCCGGCCCAACGAAAGCAGGCCGGTCTGGACGGTGTACTCACGACCATCAGTAAGACAGACCAGGCGGCCACCGGTCCTGGTTCCCGTGCCCTTGAAGCCGGGGGGCGGCACCAGATCGGCGAAGGCGCCGGAGTCGAACAGCTGGGTGCTGCCGGCTCGGGCCGGATCCACCACCAGCAGCTCCTGACCGCTGATCTCGATCTTGTCCCCATGCAGGAGCGGCGTGGGATCGGATCCCAACCGCACGCCATTGACCCGAACCTCCGCCGCTGAGTCCGCCGTTCGGATCGCGGCTGCTCCCGCCTGCATCCCCTGCACCACGGCATGGCGCGGCCGCACCCCCTCCCCTTCCAGAACCACCGTGCTGTCCGAAGCCGAACCTATAACTGTTTCGCCGACAGCGATGGGGTAACGCTCGCCGTCGATTTGCAGATGGATCATCGCGATTGGTTCCCGAGGAGAAAGTCGAGTGCCGTGTAACGTATCGCCCGCCTCATAACCATGCAAGCAAACTGAGGTTAGGTCACCGGTCCACCCGCGTCTATGCGATCTTCCGCTCCTCCTGTCCCCGCAGCTGCAGCTGATAGAGACGGTGATAAAGTCCCTGCTGATCCAACAGCTCGCGATGGCTGCCCCGCTCCCGGATCTCCCCATGCTGAAGCACCAGGATTTCATCGGCATGAAGTATGGTGCTCAACCGGTGGGCCACCACCAGGCTGGTACGGCCCGACATGAGCTCGGCGATGGCGCGCTGGATCTGTCCCTCGGCCTCGGCGTCCACCGAGCTGGTTGCTTCGTCCAGCACCAGGATCGCAGGATCGAGTGCCAGCGCCCTCGCGAAGCTGAGCAGTTGACGCTCCCCCACACTCAGGCTCCGACCCCGCTCGCCCAGCCGATGCTGATAACCATCCGGAAGCCGCTCGATGAACCGGTCTGCACCTACTCTCCGCGCAGCCAGCTGTGCGGCTTCCGGAAGGATCGGCGCATCGAGCGTGAGGTTGTGGTGAATGTCTCCGGCGAACAGAAAGAGATCCTGCTGGACGAAGCCGATCAACGATCGCAGGTCGGAGGTCGTCAACTGCCGGATATCCACGCCGTCGATCAGGATCCGGCCCCGGTCCGGGTCGTAGAATCGCAGCAGCAAGTTGACGATTGTGGTCTTACCGGCACCGGTGTGCCCTACCAGGGCGATCGTCTGGCCTGGCGAGGCAGTGAACGAAACGTCGCGCAGAACCCAGGCATTATCCGGGCTGTATCGGAACCAGACCCCCTCAAAGCGCACCTGGCCACGCACCGGCTCCGAAAGCCGCACCGGCTCCGCGGGCTCCAGCACCGTCACCGGTTGATCGAGCAACGCAAAAACCCGCTCGGATGAGGCCATGGCGCTCTGCAGCAGGTTGAACTTTTCCGAGAGGTCCTGCAGCGGCTGGAAAAAGCGACGAGTGAGCTGGATAAACGCAGCGAGCACACCCACCGTGATGGTTCCACTCAGTGCCCGGACTCCGCCGTAATACAATAGCAGTGCCATAGAGACGGCCGTGAGAAACTCGACTACGGGAAAGAACACCGCGTAAATCCTGATGGAACGGCGATGCGCTTCCAGGTGGTCCTGATTCAGCTCCGCGAACCGCGCCGCCGAGTCGGCTTCCCGTCCGAACAGCTGTACTACGCGCATGCCGGAGAGCCGCTCCTGCAGATACGCATTTAGGCGGGCAAGCCGCACCCGAATGTCACCGAATGCCTGCCGCACCCGGCGGCGGAAAATTCGGGCGGTCAGCCAGACCAGCGGGATGACTGCGAAGGTCACCAGCGCCAGCCGCCAATCGATCCACAGCATCATTGTCATGATGGCCAGCAGGGTGAACACGTCCCCGAAAACTGTTACCACACCCGAGGAAAACAGCTCGTTGAGGGTCTCGACGTCCGAGGTAACCCGCGTCATCAGCCGGCCAACCGGGTTGCGATCGAAGTAGCTGATGCTCAGGCGCTGGAGGTGACCAAAGATCTGCATCCGCAGGTCGTACATTACCCGCTGCCCCAGGTAGGTAGTCAGCAGTGTCTGCCCGTACTCCACCAGAAACTCCAGCACCAGCGCGCCGAGGAAGACCAGCGCCAGGGTTCCCAGAAGGCCGGTATCGCGAGTGGGGATGGCGACGTCGAGGGCTCGCTGAGTGAGGAGCGGCCCCACCAGCGCCAGGCCGGCGCCTCCGAGCAGTAGCAGCACCGCAAGGGCCGCGAGTCCCCGGTAGGGCAGCAGGTACACCAGCAGCCGCCGAAGCAGTCTGGCATCGTAGCTTTTCTCGAATGCTTCGTCCTGATCCATGTGAGCAGTCTACCCCGCTGGCTCCGCCAAAGCGGATTCATCCACCGACTTCCTTCCCCGGGTAACCCAGCCCGAGAACACCAGAAAGCCAAACGCGATGGTGAAATAACTCAGGGTAAGGCGCCAGATCAGGATATAGATCGGGGTGAGCTCACGGGGAACGTACGAGGACATGACTGCGGCTGACAGCACTTCTCCTACGCCCGATGCGCCGGGGGTCGGCGCAAAGTACAGCAGGAACATCACCAGGGTCTGTACCAGCAGGATGTCGACAAAATTCGCGTGAAGACCGACAGCACGCAGCGCCACGTACCCGGCCAGCAGCTTATTGGCGTGTGAAGGCCCCGAGAGAATGGTCGCCCAGAAGAGGGCCAGCCACCCGCGGGGGCTGTTGAACGCCACTACGCTCTCGTGCGCGTGATCGATGCCGGTACGAAGTCTCTCCAGCCGGTCTGCCACCCCGCGATGCCGGCGACCGATACCTTCCGCAACGCGGTGGAGCAGGTCGCGCACCACCCTGGGGAAGAACATCACCACAGCCATGAGCACTCCGATGCCGCCGATGATCACAAGGCTGCCGAGGAACAGATCGAACAGCGATAGTCCCAGCACATTGCCCCGCTGGCCCAGCGACCTGCCGGCACCGAAGAAAATGGCGAGCGGACCCGCGATGGCAAAGAACAGGACTGTCGAGACAAAGCTCATGAATGTCGAGGTTACGGCGACCGGCAGCGGCACTCCGTAGCGCCGCATGGTGTACATGGTCATTGGACCCGCTCCAGAGTTGAGCGGCGTGATGTATCCTGCCCATGCACCCATTCCGCCGGCCAGGATCAGCCCCTTGAGCGGTGGTCTGGGATAGATATGGCGGGCAACCACCCACAATCTCAGTCCTCCGCCGATCCAGTCGAGCGATGCCAGGCCCAGTCCGGCCAGAACCCATATCCATTCGAGGCGTCGGACCCCGGCGAGAAATGCGGGAAGATCGTTGCCGTAAAGGAGAGTGATGCCCCAACCCGCCAGCGAGGCTATAACAAAGATCAGGAAGCCGCGTCGGAGGAGCTTAGGCGTGAGGAGAAGGGGCATCGAGGGGTAAAAGTAGCGGGTCGCCGCTATTTTCCCAGCAATGTCCCAATCCGTTATTCGCATCGTGAACGCCCGGCAGAACAACCTGCGGGGTATCAGCGTGGACCTGCCGCACCGGGCACTGATTGTAATTACCGGACCGTCCGGGTCGGGCAAGAGCACACTCGCGTTCGATACCCTCTACGCCGAGGGACAGCGGCGATATATAGAATCGCTGTCTACTTACGCGAAGCAGTTCCTTGACCGCATGCCCAAGCCACTGGTCGACCGCTTGGAAGGGCTGGCACCGGCGGTGGCCATCGAACAACGGAATCCGGTCGTGTCCAGCCGTTCAACCGTTGGCACGGCCACGGAGGTGTACGACTATCTGCGCCTTCTGTGGGCCCGCATCGGCAAGTGCCACTGCCGCGTGTGCGGGGGGGCGGTTGGCCGGGATACCCCGCAGGCCGCGGCCGACGCCGTAACGGCCGGCGGAACCGGCAGGATCCAGATCTGCTTCCCGCTGCCGCCCCTGGCTCGGCTAACCCACGCGACGGTGGTCGAGAATCTTCGTGCCTTGGGATTCGTTCGCGTGGTGGCCGACGGGACGTCGGTTCACCTGGACGAGCTCCCCGACCACCTTGATCTGACCCGGTCGGAAGAGTTACTGGTTGTGGTTGACCGGCTGGAATCTGAAGCCACTTCCGCGTCACGCCTGACCGAAGCCCTGGCGACCGCTTTCCAGGAAGGCGAGGGAGTCGCCATCGTACTCCGTCAGAATACCTCAGGACGCATGCGCTTCACCGAGTTTCCCGCCTGCAGCAGTTGCGACACACCCGGGGCGACGGTAACTCCGGCCCTGTTTTCCTTCAACAATCCCCGAGGCGCCTGCCCCAACTGCAACGGCTTTGGGGCAGTGCTCGAGTACGACGACTCGTTGATCATCTGTAATCCCGAGAAGAGCCTGGCAGCGGGGGCTATCGACCCCTGGACCAAGCCCCGTTATGAGTCGCGCCGAAAAATTCTCCTCGACTTCGCCAAGTCTATCGGAGCCGATCCTCATAAGCCCTGGTCCAAGCTGAAAGCAGCGCAACGGCGGGAGCTGCTGTACGGCCGGAAAGGGTGCTTTGTCGGGATTCACCACTTCCTGAAGGATCTCGAAGAGAAGCGCTACAAGCAGTACATCCGCGTCTTTCTACGTCAGTATCAGCTGGCCCGGACTTGCGTCGAGTGCGGGGGTAGCCGGCTCAACCCCGACGCATTATCGGTCCGGATAGGGGACGCCCCCATAGGCGCGGTGGCGGGCCGATCGGTGGATGCCGTGCACCGGTGGCTACTCTCACTCTCGCTTACTCCGTGGGAGCGGACGGTAGCGCAGCTCATCATCGACCAGCTCGAGGCCAGGCTGAGCTTTCTGGGAGACGTAGGTCTCGGCTACCTCACCCTCGACCGCCAGACCCGCACCCTTTCCGGAGGAGAGGCCCAGCGGATCTCGCTCTCCAACGCACTGGGCTCGCACTTGGTGGATACCCTGTACGTGCTGGACGAGCCCTCGGTAGGGCTGCATGCCAGAGACACCGAGCGGCTGCTCACACTGCTGCACCGGCTGAGGGACGCCGGGAATACCGTAATTGTGGTCGAGCACGATCTCGCCGCCATTCAGCAGGCCGATTTCATGCTGGAGCTCGGCCCTGGCTCGGGTGAGCACGGCGGCCAGGTGGTACACGCGGGGCCGGTGAGTGAAGCGTCCACTTCACTGACCGGGCAGTATCTCACCGGCAAGCGTCGGATCGGGGTGCCCAGCGTTCGCCGGCCCGCGGGGCCCCAGTGGCTGCGGGTGCGCGGCGCCGATCTGCACAACCTCAGGGATGTCGACGCCGATATTCCGCTCGGCACCCTGACCGCGGTCACCGGCGTGTCGGGTTCGGGAAAGAGCACGCTACTGCACGATGTGGTGTACCGGAACCTCGAGGCCAGGCTTCGGGGAGAGCACTCCGCCAAGTCGCACCTTGGTGAGCCGGTGGGACAGGTTGCCTCGATCACCGGCTGGGAGTTCCTGAAGGACGTGTTGCTGGTTGACCAGTCTCCCATCGGACGCTCGCCCCGCTCCAACCCGGTCACCTACATCAAGGCATTCGACGAGATCCGGGAGCTGTTCGCCAATCAGCCGCTCGCCCGTCAGCGGAGCTACACCTCGGCCACGTTCTCCTTCAACCTGGCCGGTGGACGCTGCGAGACGTGTGAGGGGGCGGGTCACGTGCAGGTCGAGATGGTCTTTTTGGCTGATGTGTTCGTGCCCTGCGAGGCATGCGGCGCCACCCGCTATCGTCGTGACGTACTCGATGTCCGGATCCAGGGAAAATCGATTCACGATGTACTGCAATGGACCGTCGATGAAGCCATCACCCGGTTCCGTCATCAGCCGAAGCTGGGCGCCGCGCTCTGGCAGCTCCAGCAGGTCGGGCTGGGATACCTGCGTCTGGGGCAGCCGGCCACGACCTTGTCAGGCGGCGAGGCCCAGCGGCTCAAGATCGCCCGGGAGCTCACCCAGGCGGGCAAGCGGGAGGGTCGCAAGCTCTATATCCTGGACGAGCCCACCACCGGGCTGCACCTGGACGATGTTCGGGTCCTGATTCACGTGCTCGACCGCCTGGTTGACGCGGGACACACTGTGGTCGTCATCGAGCACCACCTCGATGTGATCAAGCGCGCCGACTGGGTCATCGACATGGGTCCCGAGGCCGGAGATGCCGGGGGCCGCGTTGTGGCGCAGGGAACACCGGAAGAGATCGCAGAAGCCGCGGACTCACATACCGGGCGTTACCTGCAGCCGCTGCTCTCACCCACTCAGGCCGTCCTCGCGGGTTGACCGGCAGGCCTGAAGAAGGAACCTCTCATGAGCCGTATTGATCGCCGAGGCTTCCTTCGCTCCTCTGCTCTGGTGGGGGGAGCCCTGCTTGCACCCACTTTGACGGGCCTCATCTCCTGCAGCGTCTCCAGATCCGGCGAAGGCAACCCGGGCCTTCGCCCGGCCAGGAAGGGTGAAGGCGGCTACGGTGCCCTGATACCGAGCGGCGAAGTGGGTGAGATCATTTCCATACCGGCAGGGTTCCATGCCGCCCTTCTCAGCACCTCAGGCGAGGAGATGGTGGGGGGGATCGTCCCCAATGCCTTCGATGGGATGGCGGCTTTTGATGTTGGGCGCGGGAGCGTGCGACTGGTGCGCAACCACGAGCTGCGCGACACCCCGCCGTCCGGCTCCGCGCCTTTTGGAACCCGCCCATACGACGCGGGCGGTCCCGGGGGAACAACGACCGTGGAGGTCCGGCTGGGGCCCGACGGTCAGGCCAGCATGGTGAGACAGTTCGCCAGCCTCACCGGCACATGCGTAAACTGCGCCGGTGGACCCACCCCTTGGGGTAGCTGGATTTCCTGCGAAGAGACGGTGGCAGGTACCGGCGCGGGATGGACCAGGAATCACGGCTACGCCTTCGAGGTTAGCGCAGCATCGGAGGGGATCGTGACGCCAGTGGCGCTCAAGGCAATGGGACGTTTCGAGCACGAAGCCGTGGCGGTCGACCCGGGCACCGGCTGGATCTATCAGACAGAAGACCGCAAGCCCGCTGGCTTCTACCGCTTCCGTCCCGAAGCGCAGGGACAGTTGGCCCAGGGGGGCAAACTCGAAGCTCTGGCGCTGGTGGGGCAGCCCGGCCATGACACCGCAACTGACCAGCCCCTGCTGACCCCCCGGAAGGTCCAGTGGGTAAGCATCGATCAGCCGGATTCGGACGCGCCGGCCCTCGCCCCCGGTTTCGTCTTCAGCCAGGGCCTGGAGAAAGGGGCAGCCCGGTTCGCCCGACTCGAGGGCTGCTGGTATGGCGACGGGAGCATCTACTTCAATGCCACGAGCGGCGGGAACGCAGCTGCGGGGCAAGTGTGGCAGTATCACATCGGCCGGCAAGAGCTGCAGCTCATCTTCGAATCCCCCTCGTCAGCAGTGCTGAACAGCCCGGATAACATCTGCGTCAGCCCGCGCGGAGGAATCGTGATTTGTGAAGACGGCCCCGGGACCAACCACGTCCGCGGCCTGACTCGGGATGGTGCCATCTTCGACATGGTTCGGAACAACCTGAACCCGCTGGAGTGGGCCGGCGCCTGCTTCAGCCCCCACGGCCGGACCCTGTTCGTCAACATTCAGGGCAACACCCGCCCGCTCGAAAGCCCCAATGAAGACAAGAGTATGACGTTTGCCATCTGGGGCCCTTGGGAGTCGGGCGCACTCTGATGAATAGATAGGCTGCTCAGAGCGACTCCGCCGCCTCCTGCACCAGCCGCCATGCCTCCTCCACGTGCTCGCGCTCGGTCTGCCGCTGCCCGATCGCCATTCTGATTACATAGCGCCCGCCCAGGCGGGTATGCGTCAGATGCACCCGCCGGGTAGCGTTAACCTGTGTCAGCAGTGCCCTGTTCAACTCATCGAGCTGAACGTCGTCCGAGCCGAGCTTTGGTGGATTGTAGCGGAAGCAGACCAGCCCCAATGGAACCGGCGCCATCAGCTCGAAGTCTGGCGATCGCTCGATCCACCCGGCCAGCTCCCGGGCCAGGGCAACGTGCTTACGAACCAACGCCTGAAGTCCTGCGACTCCATAGCTCCGAACCACGAACCACAGCTTCAAGGCGCGGAACCGGCGTCCGAGCTGGATCCCCCAGTCGCGAAAATTCACCACCTCCGCGTCCTGAGTGGTTCGCAGATATTCCGGCGTCACCTGGAACGTTCGGAGCAAGGCCTCGCGATCCCGCACGAAATAGGCGCTGCAGTCGAAGTTTACCAGCATCCACTTGTGGGGATTGAAAACGAAGCTATCGGCTTGATCGACACCGAGGAAAAGGTGCCGCAGCTCGGGAACGATCGCCGCGGTCCCTGCATACGCCGCGTCCACGTGTAGCCATACCCCGCGCCGGCGGCAGATCTCAGCGATGCCGTCGACCGGGTCCACCGCGGTAGATGACGTGCTCCCAATGGTGGCCACGACGCACGCCGGTACCAGTCCTGCCTCGATATCGCCGGCTATCATGCGATCAAGCGCGTCCACTTTCATGGCGTACCGGCCGTCCACCGCTACGCGCCGGAGGTGCTCCTGGCCGTAGCCCGCCAGCTTAACCCCCTTGTCTACCGACGAGTGAGCTTCGCTCGAGGCGTACACCGTCAAGCGAGCCCCATTCACGGCCAGTCCTTCGCGGCCGGCCGAGAAATGGGTGGCTCGCTCCCGAGCCGAAATCAGCGCCACCAGCGTCGCCGTCGAAGCAGTATCCTGGATGACTCCGGTAAACCCTTTCTGAAGACCGAGCATCTCACGAAGCCACCCCATGGTCAACTGCTCCAGCTCGGTGGCAGCTGGCGACGTCGCCCACGACATGCACTGGGCGCCGAGCGCGGCGGTCAGCATCTCCGCCAGCACCGACGCTGGGCTGTTGTTGCCCGGGAAGTACGCGAACCAGGAGGGATGGTTCCAGTGAGTCATCCCGGGCATGATGACTTCGGTAAAGTCCCGGAAGAGCCGCTCGAACGGCTCTCCTGCTGTGGGGGGAGATTCCGGCAGCTGCCGAAGAATGTCACCCGGTCGTACGGCGGGTGTGACCGGAAGATCGCTCACGTCTCGCAGGTAATCTGCCATCCAGTCGACCAGCTGGTGGCCATGGTGCCTGAAATCTTCTGGTTGCATGCGCAGAAGATGCTACGTTGGGATAGAGGACAACAGGCTCTTGAGCGCTATATCTTTTCTCATGACTTCGATCGATCTTTCGCCATCTCGCATGCGGCATTGCCTGGGCTACGACCCCGAAGTGGCTTGCAGGCACCTCACCGCCGCGGATCCGGTTATGGGTACCCTGATAGCCCGGGCGGGGGAGTTTACCATGCGGCCGGAGCCGGCCCACAGCCTGTTCCAGTCTCTCGTTCGATCCATCGTGTATCAACAGCTGACCGGTAAAGCGGCCGCAACCATCCTGAAACGGGTGAGACTACAGTTCGTTCCCAAGCGATTTCCCACTCCGCGCGACTTGCTCGAGATTGCACCCGAACGACTACGCGCGGCCGGCCTCTCGACTGCAAAGACCGCGGCGCTCAAAGATCTCGCCGCACGGACGTTGGATGGGACGGTTCCTTCCCTGGCTCGGGTCCGACGGATGACGGATGACGACATCGTGGAGCGCCTTACCGCAGTGCGAGGCATAGGACGATGGACGGTGGAGATGCTATTGATTTTCAAGCTCGGTCGTCCTGACGTGCTGCCTCTGGGAGATCTGGGGGTTCGAAAAGGCTTTGCCTTGACGCTGGGCAAGCGCAAGCTCCCGGAGCCGGAGGCCATGACCCGCCGGGCGGAGCGTTGGCGCCCCTACCGCAGCGTAGCCAGCTGGTATCTCTGGCGCTCGCTGGAGCTTAGTCCGGAGCCGGATACACCATGACCAGATCGGATCGCCGATTCTCACCGAGCCCCGAAGCGGTGGACATCGTGAAAGTGACTTTACAACGCATGGGGTTCACTGCCACGGAAGCCGATGCACGCGGTCTGGTGGAAGCGGTTCTGGCGGTGGAGGGGCCCCGTCTGCACCTGCAGGTGCGGGGCGCCTTCGAGAACTCGCTCGAGATCATTCGCGATACCGCAGAGGCAGCGCTGGGCGAGGTGAAGGCGCCCGCCCTGCGCGAGAAGGCTGGCGGGCGACCCATCGCGGCGCGGCGCCCGATCGAGGAGCCTCAGGGGCCGGACGATGGCCAGCCCCGGCCGGTCTTTAAGCGGCCGCGACGCTAGAGCCTTGCCGGCTCCAGCCGGTTCGGCTTATTTTCGGGTGAGGCGCTGGAGGAAGATTACTTACGAGGAGGACCGCAATGGCAGGCCGAAATCAGAAGAACCCACCGCAGCAGGACCAGTCCAATACCATCAAGGATCCGGAGGACTGGACCACGGGACAGGATCCGATGACCGGCGCCCAGGAATCCTATCTGCATACTTTGGCAACCGAGGCCGGCGAGGAAGTGAAGCCGGATCTCACCAAGGCCGAAGCGTCAAAGCGCATCGACGAGTTGCGCCAGAAGACCGGTAAGACGGACGGCGGCGGCGGGCGCTAGACGCCGCTGACGGCGGCGGAGCCGATCACGACGTTTCGGAATCGTGGTCCACCCGATCCAGCAGCTTGGCCACATCGTCGCGGGTCAGCCCCACGTCCTCGAGCATCTCTGCGGTGCTGGGTCGGCTGAAATCCTCCCGTCTGGCTTCGAAGATCAACTCGTGAGCGGCGGGGCCATCGAGCGACTGATGCTGGCGCAAGACCCAGCCACTCTCGTCGACGAAGAGCCGCAGGGCATGATCGAGCGAGTCGAACATGTTCTCGCTCCAGCGGTGGTCCCTGGGGTGCCAGAAGCGGGTGAGTAGGCTGGGAGATCCCTGGCCGCCCTGCCCTTCCATTCGTCGCGTCATCACCACGACCCAGTGAACCCGGCCCGGACGGTCGGTACGCAACGGATCGGCCGCAGCCTGCACGGCAGGTACCAGCTCTCCCGTACCCTCAAATTCTCCCTGCCTGTTGTCCATCGGATCGCTCCCGAGCTGGCCCGTCTAATCCCGGTCCTCTCTTAGAATGGCGTAGAGGACTACATCCTCGTACACGCCCCACTTTTTCACTCGCTGTCGCAGGAGACCCTCGCGCTGCATGCCGGCGTGTAGCAGCACCTGTCCGGCCGCGGGGTTCCGAGCCATGTGGTGGGCATAGATGCGGTTGAGTCCCAGCTGCTCGAAGCCAAACCGAATTCCGGCGACGGCGGCTTCCCGCGCGTATCCATGGCCCCACCACTGCAGGCCGATCCAGAATCCCAGCTCCGCCTGAAGATGCTCGCGGTCTATGTCCCTGAGCCCGGCGCAACCAATTAGAGGGGATCCGGGCAGTAGGCGGATCGCAAAGTTGATGGCTCGACCCCGCACCGATTCGCGGCGCTGATGGCCGATCCAGGCAAGAGCGTGATCGAGATCGTACGGGTGAGGAATCGCCACTGTGGTGTCGGCGATCTCGCGAGCGCCGGCCAGACGCATCAAATCGGGTGCATCGGCCGGATCGAAGCCACCGAGGAGCAGGCGCGAAGTTTGGAGCGTGGGGGTAGCGCTCACGACCGGCTAGAAGGCGTCGCG
>Ga0136617_10000107_pt1 | contig 57434 bp, 62 predicted proteins | sample AntDrymUQ3222106_2_FD_129672 | JGI IMG/M metagenome (GOLD analysis project Ga0136617, IMG submission 129672) | Polar desert sand microbial communities from Dry Valleys, Antarctica - metaG UQ322 (21.06) | ecosystem: Environmental > Terrestrial > Soil > Desert | place: Antarctica: Dry Valley...
TACGGCTCGGACGAAGCCGTCGAAGGACGCGATGCCTTCCTGGAGAAGCGCGCCCCCGACTGGGGCCCCTTTCCCTGGCAGTTCTGAATGCTCACGTGTCATGAATTGCCAGCGCCATCCCGCACGCCTTACCTGACACGTGGCGACGGTGGGGGTGGGACAGCCTGCGTTCGCGCCCCACGTAACCTCAGTTCGTGTCCGGGCGCCCGCTGCACGCCGTCGCACTGCCGACCGGCCGGGGATTGGTCGACGTGCTACAGGTGGCACTCGACGGGGGACCCGCTGTGCTGCCGGTCGACCCACGCCTGCCCGTGCCCGCGCTGCAGCGCCTCCTCGCTGCGATGCGCCCGGCGGCCCTGGTGCTGCCCGATGGCGTGCGGCAGCTGACCGGCAGCGTGCCGGTCGACGACGAGATCGCGCTCGTGATCGCAACCTCCGGATCGACCGGCGAGCCCAAGGGAGCACAGCTCACCGCCGCGGCATTGCGGCACTCGGCGGCGGCCGTGTTGGAGCGGGTCGGCGCAGCGGCCGACGACCGGTGGCTGTGCTGCCTGCCCACCTTTCACATCGGCGGGTTGGGCGTGCTCGTGCGATCGCTGGTTGCCGATACTGACCCGGTGCTGCTGAATAGCTTCTCCGTTGAAGCCTTCGCACAGGCTGCCGGCGAGGGAACCACGGCTCACACCGCCGTGGTGCCCACGATGCTGCGCCGACTGCTCGACGGCGGCGTCGACCTCACCGGCTTCCGTACCATCTTGGTCGGCGGCGCCGCGCTGTCGCCCGACCTGTTAACCCGGGCGCAGGCCAGTAGCGCAGCCATCAGGTCCACGTATGGGATGACCGAGACCGCTGGCGGGTGCGTGTACGACGGGGTGCCGCTCGATGGAGTCCGCGTCGACGTGCGGTCCGACCAGCGCATCCGCATCACCGGCACGGTGCTGGCGGACAGCTATCGCCTGCGGCCCGACCTCACCCGCGATGCGTTCGTCGACGGGTGGCTGGTGACGCCGGACCTTGGGCGGCTCGACGACGGCGGCCGGTTGCAGGTGCTGGGCCGCGACGACGACGTCATCATCACCGGCGGCGTCAACGTCGCCGCCAGCGCGGTGTCGGACCTGCTCGCGACCCATCCAGGCGTCGCGCAGGTCGCTGTCGTGGGCCGGGCCGACGCGCAGTGGGGGCAACGGGTCGTCGCCGTGATCGTGGCGCAGGACCCGGCCGCGCCACCCACGCTGGCGCAACTGCGCGACCACGTGACCGCCGAGGCCGAGGCGGCGCTGGCCCCGCGCGACCTGATCCTGCTCGACGCGATGCCGGTCCTGCCCTCGGGCAAGATCGATCGCCGCGCCCTGCGCGAGCTTTCCCAGTGACCGCCCCCGCCACATGGCTGGCCGGGGCCCGCCCCCGGACCCTCCCCGCCGCCATCGTGCCGGTGGCGGTAGGGACCGGTGCCGCCGCAGCCGATGGTTCCCCGATCTGGTGGCGCGCTCCCCTTGCCTTGATCGTCGCCCTGGCCTTGCAGGTCGGCGTCAACTACGCCAACGACTACAGCGACGGGGTACGCGGCACGGACACCGAGCGGGTCGGACCGCTGCGACTGGTCGGCTCCGGCGCGGCCCGCCCCCGAACTGTCCTGCTGGCCGCGGTGGCCTGTTTCCTCGCCGCCGCCCTCGCCGGCCTCGCGCTCGCTGCCGTGACCACGTGGTGGCTGGTCGCCGTCGGCGCCGTCGCAATCGCGGCGGCGTGGCTCTACACCGGCGGTGCCGTCCGGTACGGCTACCGCGGGCTGGGCGAGCTGGCGGTCTTCCTGTTCTTCGGCGTGGTCGCCGTCGTCGGCACGTCGTACGTGCTGCTCGAAAAGGTGACCTGGACCGCCGTCGTCGCCTCCGTGCCGGTCGGACTCCTCGCCTGCGGGCTGCTCGTTGTCAACAACCTGCGTGACCTGAACACCGACCGCAAGGCGGGCAAGCGCACGCTTGCCGTGCTGATCGGCGACCATCACACCCGGGAGCTCTACACCGCGCTGATGCTGCTGCCGTTCCCGCTGGCGGCCGCCCTCGCGTTGCGGTCGCCGTTCGCGCTGCTCGCGTTCCTGGCCACCACGCTGGCCGTCACGCCGGCTCGCCGGATCCTCAACAACACAGTGGGCCTCGAGCTCGTCGACGTTTTGCGGCAGACCGGCAAGGCTCAGCTGGCCTACGGCCTGCTCCTTGCCATCGGCCTTTCCATCGGCTGATCTCCTAACACGGCAGTCGCCATTCGGTCGACGGCCTCGGTGAGCAGGGCGGGGGAGGTGGCGATGTTGAGGCGGGCGAAGCCCGCGCCCAGCGTACCGAAGTCCGGGCCTGAGGCGAGCGCTACGTCGCCCCGCGCGAGCAGTGTCGCTGCGGGGTTGTCGCCGAGACCGTACGCGGCGAAGTCCAGCCAGGCCAGATAGCTCGCCTCGGGCGGCCGGTAGCGCACCTCGGGGAGCCGCTCGGCGAGCAGCTTGCCGAGCAGTTGGCGGTTGCCGTCGATGCAGGAGATGGCGTCGTCAAGCCACTCGCCGGACTCGTTGAAGGCAGCCACCGCAGCGAGGACGCCGAAGAGCCCGGTCCGTAAGCGCACGTCCATGGTGATGCGCTCGGTGAGCCGGAGTACCTCGCTGTCGGTCGCGATGAGGGCCGCGCACTTGAGCCCTGGCAGGTTGAAGGACTTCGACGCGGAAGTCAGCGTGACCGCGCGCCTGGCAGCCTGCGGACCGATCGACAGGTACGGGGTGAACGTCGCACCGGGCAACGTGATCGGCGCGTGGATCTCGTCGGCCAGTACCGCGACGTCGTACTGCCGGGCGAGCTCGACGACCTGCTCCAATTCGGCCCGGGGGAAGACCAGGCCGGTCGGATTGTGCGGGCTGCACAGCAGATAGCAGCGGGCACCGGCGGCGAAGGCGTCGCGCAGACCGTCGAGGTCGAGCCGGTAGCCGTCGCCGCTGCGCGCGAGTGGGGCCTGCACCACGACCCGGCCGGCGTCGGCGATCGCGGTGAAGAACGGTGGATAGACCGGAGTGTTGATCACCACACCGTCACCAGGCTCGGTCAGCAGGCGTAACGACTCGGTGATCCCTGCCATGACGTCCGGCACGGCCGAGATGTGGCCCGGGTCCACCGACCAGGACAATCGAGCCGCGAGAAACGTCGAGAGTGCCTCGGCGAACCCTTCGAAGCTCGCGTATCCGGCGTCATCGCGATCGACGGCGTCGTGTAGGGCTCGCTTGATCGGGTCGGCGAGCGGGAAATCCATCTCGGCGACCCAGGACGGCAGGACGTGGCCGGGATACTTGCGCCACTTGAGGCTGCGTCGCTGCCGCAGATCGGCCCAGGAAATGTCGTCGAAGGCAGAGGTCACACCCGCATCTTTGCTCATCAGTCCAGCGGTTCGTCGCCGCGGAGCTTGGCCCGTAGCTCACGCCGCTCCCGCATCCGCCGATCGAGGTCGTCGGCGAAGGCCCTGCGCTGCTTGCGCAGCAACGCCAGCGAGATCGGCAATGACAGCAGGAGCGCCATGAAGGCCAAGGCCCAAGAGCGGAAACCGAACAACCACAGCACCCCGCCGACAGCGAGAAAGACCCCGACGCGGGCGAGGGTGTAGGCCCAAAACGGGCTGAACCTCACCGTTCTACCTGCGGGAATGGGGAAAAGGTGCTCGGCAACCGAGAACGTGACGCAACGAGCACGTGCTGTTGCGGAAGTGCTGTTAAGGTGCCGAGTCGGGTTCCCTCGCTGAGGCGGGTCCCACAATGTCCAGTTGCGCTCGCCAGTGTGGCGAGGCGATATCGAGGGGGTTCGGTGGAGGTTAGGGACAGGCTGCTTACGCCCGGAGAAGTCGCGACGCTTTTCCGCGTCGATCCAAAAACCGTCACCCGCTGGGCGGCGGCGGGGCGCATCAGCAGCATCCGCACTCCGGGGGGGCACCGGCGATTTCGCGAATCAGAGGTACGAGCGTTGCTGGCGGCCGGCGAGTCTGGTCTGCCTGAGCCGCGCGACGGCCACTGAAGGCTGACAGGCAACTCGCTCCGCTCCTCCTGACAACTCAGGTACTGACTCGCCCGTGCTAGTCAGCTCGCTCCGCTCCTCGCTGGCGCTCGATGCTCACTCGCCCGTGCACCGGCCCAGTATCGCCCGCAGCCAGATACTCTTGTCCGGCTGGGGGTGATCCCATGGTGTTCGCGCAAGGTGCGCTGGGCGTGATACTGGTCGGCTTCTTGCTGTTCTGCCTTCTCGACGTCATTACCACCGACGGCTCCGAGGTCCGCCATCTTCCCAAGATCGCGTGGATCCTCATGGTCGTGCTGATCAACCCGGTCGGCGGCATCGCGTGGCTGCTCGTTGGCCGCCCGCAGGCCGACACCGGGTCAGCTGCCGGCCGCCCTCGACCCGGCCGCCCCACCAGCGGCGGGTCGAACCGGCTTCCCCGCAGCCGGCCCAGCTCCCCGCTCGCCCCTGACGACGATCCCGAGTTCCTCGCCGAGCTTCGCCGACGCGAGCAGGAGCTGCGCCGCAAGAAGCGCGGCGAGGACGACAGCGTCGCATAGCCTCTCCCCGGCACCCCACGTGTCATGAGGGACGGGCGCGATGACACACGCGCCTCATGACACGTGACTCACCACCCGCGCGGGGACGCCAGGTTCTCGAGTTCGCTAGTTGAGGCCGGCGTACGAGTGCAGGCCTGAGATCAGCATGTTGACACCGAAGAGGTTGAACATCATCGCGCCCCAAGCCAGCACGGCAAGCGCGACAGCAGCCCGGCCGCGCACGCCCGCCGTCGACCGAGCGTGCAGGTAGGCCGCATAGATCACCCAGGCGATGAAGGCCCACGTCTCTTTGGGATCCCAGGCCCAGTAGCGCCCCCACGCGGCCTCGGCCCAGATGGCGCCGGCGATCACCGCGAACGTCCAGATCGGGAAGCCGAACGCGATCACCCGGAAGGTCCCGCGCTCCAACACGTCCGCCGTGGGCAGGCGCACGCCCAGCGTCGTCGGGAACCGCAGGGTCTGCCCGGCCTGGGTACGGCGGTCGTAGCGCTCCCGCAGCAGGTACAGCACCGACGTGGTGAACCCGACCAGGAAGATCCCGGTGGCGACAACGGCGGCACTCACGTGGATCTTGAGCCAGTACGAGTCCAGTGCCGGCACCAGCGGCCCAGGTACTGTGTAGAGCACCGTGCCGGCCAGGCCGAGCAGCAGCACAACCGGCAGCAGCACAAAGGCGCCGAGGTAGCGTAGTGGCTGGCGCAGCAGCAGGACGAGGTAGGCAGCCACCGCGATGAAGCACACCGCGACGGTGAACTCGTACATGTTGCCCCACGGCACTCGGCTCACCGAGAGCCCGCGGCAGACCAGCGACCCGACATGAGCCCCAGCGCCCAGCACCGTGAGCCCGACAGCGATCCGGCCGACAACTGCGATGCGGCTGCCCACCTCGGGGACATCATCGCGGCGATCGTCAGCCGTTGTGTCCTCGACCGGCGGGCCGCCGGCGCCGACCAGCACGCGCGTCTTGGTAGCCGCTACGGAGACGTGACCACGGCGCCCGAAGGCGTACTCGACCGCGTACAGGAACATCGCCACGGTGTAGGCGAGGATCGTTGCGACCAGCAGTTGGTCGGAGAGCGTCGCCATCCCTTGATCGACAGGCACTTCCTCAGCCCTCTCTCGCCTTGGCGGTCAGCTGGTCGAACTCCGTGGTGAACGTGTCGGAATCAGTCCGGGCCAGGCCACCTACCGCGACCACGGTACGCGCGCTCGGTTTGCCAGGATCGGCCGGTACGAACCGGAACCACACCCGCCGGCGGCGGATCCGCAGCGAGAGCAGCAGGCCGGCCACCATGGCCGACGCGGCTATCAGGGCGAGGAGTTGACCAGGGTCGCGGGCCACCTGCATGCGAGCCCATTCCTGATAGCCGTCGAACCGCACAGTGGTGCCGTCGGCGAGCTGGGCTGACTGCCCCGGCCCGAGCACAACTCGAGCTGGACGACCGCCTGCGAGCTTGGCCAGGTTGAGGCGTTCGAGCCTGATCTGCCGCTGGTCGAGTGAGAACACCGACTGCGGCTCGCCAGAATCCAGCCCGAGATCGCCAATGTAGATGCGGATGGACAGCGCCGGATTGTTGGGTACAGGGGACAGCGAGGTCAGGCCGAGCCGGTCATCGAGATCGCGGTCGGGGGTGAACACACCGTCGATGCCGATCTGCGCCGGCCGCGCGTCCGGAAGCTTCACCGCACCGGTCGAGGCAAGCGTGTCGTCGGCCGGCAGGAACGCAGTGGGCGCGGTGAACACCTGACCGCTCGGATCGGTGACCGTCACGATCGGCGAGAAGCCGTGGCCCAGCAAATAGGTACGGGTGCCATCGAGGCGCAGCGGAGCGTTGACCTTGATCCTATGGGCTGTGGTGGGCGCCGCATCGCCGCTGCCGTAGCGGACGTCGGCGCTGAAGCTGGCGGCCTGCGCGGTGCCGGGCTGATATCTGGCAGTGAACTCATCGAGCTCGACACAGAACGGCGGCAGGTCGCTCCCGTCGATCAGCCGGCCGGGCTCGAAGGCGTCGTACTGGTTGACCGTGTTGCAGAAGCCCTCGCCCTCGGTCACGAGCACGGTGGCCTTCCAGCCGTACAGGCCGCCAAGGGCAATTGCCGCCAACAGCACCACGAGCGCGATGTGGAAGACCAGGTTGCCGGTCTCGCGCAGATAGCCCTTCTCGGCAGAGACCGTGACGACACCATCGGGCTCATTCCGCCGCTCGACCCGCCAGCGATCCCGGCGAAGTCGCGTGTGGGCAGACGCGGCGGCTGCTTCGACGTCATCTGGCGACGAGTAGCCGGCGGAGTGCGGCAGCCGGTCGAGGTGGCGTGGCGCGGCAGGCGGCCGGCGGACCAGTGCGCGTACGTGCAGCGGGATCCGGGACGACAGGCAGCCCATGAGCGAGACGAAGAGCAGCAGATAGATCGCGGCGAACCAGGGGGCGCCGAACACGTCGAACAACGACAGCCGGTCCAGTACCGGAGCCAGGTCGGGATGCGCGGCGAAGTAGTCGTCGACCTTGAGTTGGTTCAGCCCGCGCTGGGGCAGGATGGAACCGGGTACGGCAGCCACCGCGAGCAGGAACAACAGGATCAACGCTGTGCGCATGCTGACCAGCTGCCGCCAGGCCCGGCGCAGCGCCGCCAGCGGCCCCGGGCTGACCGGCCAAGCCGGCTCGGGGGCGGTCGAGAGGCGCGCCGCGTCACCCGCAACGATTGCCATCTCTACACCGCCGGGGTGAAACTGCCGGCCCAGTCGCGCAGGCTGATGGTCAGGTCGTCCCACAGTCCGGTGAGCAGCAGCAGGCCGAGGACCACCAGCAGGGCCCCACCGGCCCGGGTGACCCACCGCGCATGCCGGCGGACCACCCCGAGCGCGCCGAGCAGCCGGCGGTAGCCCAGGCCGACGCCAAGGAACGGCAGCCCCAGCCCGGCGCAGTAGGCAGCCGAGAGCACAGCACCACGGCCGGCGCTGGCCGAGGTGTAAGCGAGTCCCTGCACCGCGCCGAGGGTCGGCCCGACACACGGAGTCCAGCCGATGCCGAACACCACTCCCAGCAGCGGCGCGCCGGCCAGCCCGGAGACCGGGAGCCGGCGCAGGCGTACCTCTCTGTCAAGCCCGGGCACCAGCCCGAGGAAAGCCAGCCCCAGCACGATCACGACCGCGCCGATGATCCGCTCGACGACGCCCTGGTGAGTGGCCAGCGCCCGGCCCAGCCCCCCGAACAGCGCCCCGTACGAGACGAAGACGGCCGTGAAGCCGAGCACGAATAGCGTGGTGCCCAGCAGGATCCGCCCGCGCACCCGCCCGCGCTCCGCAGCGCCCGGATCGTCGAGCTCTGCGCCGGACAGGCCGGTCATGTACGACAGGTAGCCAGGGACGAGCGGCAGGATGCACGGCGAGAGGAAGCTCACCAACCCGGCCAGTACGGCAACCGCGATGGCCGCCACCAGTGGGCCGGAGGTGACCGTGGAGGCGAAGTCGGCGCTCAGTCCGATCAGCTGCCCTCAGCCGCGATGGCGGTGACTAAGGGCCGCAACTCAGCGGCGGTGACCGCCTTACGCATGAGTGCGGCCACTCGACCCTGCCGGTCGAGCACCAGAGTGGCCGGGATGGAGTTCGGTGGAGTGTCCCGGAACTGCAGGGCGATCCGGCCCGTCCGGTCGTACAGGCTCGGATAGGTGATCTTCTTGGTGCGTTGAAAGGCTTGAGCCGAGGAGAGCTTGTCCTTCACATTGACCCCGACGAAGGCGACGCCGGCGTCCTTGGTCTGGACGTAGACCGCTTCGAGGTCAGCGGCCTCGGCGCGGCAGGGCGCGCACCAGGAGCCCCAGAAGTTCACCACCACGACCGAGCCGCGCCGCGCGCCCAAGTCGAACTCCGTGCCGTCGAGCAGCTTGCCGGTCACGCGTGGGGCGGCCTTGCGGTCTCGTACCTTCAGGATCTGTACGGTGCCGTCGCCGGCGACGAACCGGTTGTTCGAGCCGGCCGCCTGGTCGACAGCATCGGTGCCCGTGGAGCAACCGGCGCTCGCGGCGATGGCCAGGATGCACGCCGCCGTGACGACAACCCCCCTCAGGTGATCCAGGGAAGCGCGCGTACCAAATTTGGGAGGTACGTTTCCCTGGATCACGGGGTGGCCCTTTTGGCGATCTTGGCGACCACCAGGTGCGCGGCCGGCTCCTGGTACGACACGTCGACGACCCGGTCGTCGGCAAAGGTGAACGACGTGAGGCTGGCCAGCCCGCACTGCCGCTGGGCGGGGTTGTGCCACAGCCGCTTGCGTGCCACATAGCGGCGCAGCGTCCAGATCGGCAGTTGGTGACTGACCATGAGCGCCTCATGACCAACGGCTGCCACCCGCGCCGCTTGCAGCGCCGCGTACATGCGGGCGGCGATCTCGGCGTACGGCTCACCCCACGACGGGGTGAAGGGGTTGCGCAGCCGCGGCCAGGCCGCCGGCCGGCCCAGCACCCCGTCGCCCAGGCCGAAGCGCCGCCCGGCGAAGAAGTTGTCAGCCTCGGTCAACCGCTCGTCGCTATGGATCTCGAGGCCGAACCGCTCGGCGAAGGGCTTCGCGGTTTCCTGGGCCCGGTCGAGCGGGCTGGCCACGAGGTAGGTGATGTCGTGGTTGGCGAGCGCTTCGGCGGCGGCGGTCGCCATCCGGTGCCCGATGGCTGACAGCACGAACCCGGGCAGCCGGCCGTACAGGATGCCCTTGGGGTTGTGCACCTCACCATGGCGCAGGACGTGCACGACGGTACGGGTCACCCGGCACCCCCGGCCGCTGCCGCTGCGGCTGCGGCTGCCGCTGATGCGCGGGCGGCGGGCGGCAAGGCATCGGCGACCCGCCCGAGCGCGGCGTCGTCGTGAGCGGCGGAGAGGAACCACGCTTCGTACGCACTTGGGGGCAGGTAGACGCCATGGGCGAGCATCTCGTGGAAGAAGGCGGCGTAGGCGTGGGTGTCCTGGCGCTGGGCAGCTGCGAAGTCAGGCACTTCGCCGTCGGCGAAAAAGATGCTGAACAAGTTGCCGGCCGTTTGCACCCGATGCGGCACGCCTGCCTCAGTCAGCGCGGTGGCCGCGAGCCGGGCCACCTGGTCGGCGGCCTTGTCGACGGTCGCGTACACCGCATCGGTACAGGCCCGCAGCGTCGCGAGGCCGGCAGCCGTAGCCAGCGGATTGCCGGACAGCGTGCCCGCCTGATAGACCGGGCCGACCGGGGCCAGATAGGCCATCACGTCGGCGCGTCCCCCGAAAGCGGCGGCCGGCAACCCGCCGCCCATCACCTTGCCGAACGTGAACAGGTCAGGCGCGATCCCGTCGATGCCGTACCACCCGGCGGGCGAGACCCGGAATCCCGTCATCACCTCATCGCTGATGAGCAGCGCGCCGTGGGCATCGCACAGATCGCGCAGAGCCTGGGTGAAGCCCCGCTGGGGCGGCACCACCCCCATGTTCGCCGGGACCGCCTCGGTGATCAGGGCCGCGATCGCGTCGGGCTGGGCAGCGAAGGCCGCGCGGAGGGCACCAAGGTCGTTGTACGGCAGCACGATGGTGTCGGCGGCGCTGGCGCCGGTCACCCCCGGCGTGTCCGGCAGCGCAAAAGTAGCCACCCCGGAGCCGGCGCTGGCCAACAGCGCGTCGACGTGCCCGTGGTAGCAGCCGGCGAACTTCACGATCTTGGTGCGGCCGGTGAAGCCACGGGCCAGCCGGATCGCGCTCATCGTCGCCTCGGTGCCGGAGTTGACCATCCGGACCCGATCGACCGGAGCCACCCGGTCCACGATCAGCTCGGCCAGGGCGACCTCGCCCTCAGTCGGTGTGCCGTAGGACATTCCTTTGGTGGCCGCGTGCTGGACGGCTTCGACGACCGCTGGATGGGCGTGGCCGAGGATCAGCGGGCCCCACGAGCACACCAGGTCGACGTACTCGCGCCCATCGACATCGATCAGGTACGGGCCGTGCCCGCTGGCCATGAACCTCGGCGTACCACCAACCGCGCGGAAGGCTCGTACGGGTGAGTTGACGCCGCCGGGAATGACAGCGCAGGCCCTCTCGAAGAGGGCAACAGAGCCACGCGGGTCGGCCGGGGAACTCACACCGACCAGTGTCGCAAGGCGCGCTCCGTTGCCCGTCCCCGGCCCTACCACCAGCGCTGCCCCGGAGCTGACTAGCTGAGTCGGCGGGGTACCTCGGCGGCCCAGTAGGTGAGCACAAGTCTGCGCCGGCCGGTCGGATGGATGTCGACGTCTTCAGGGGCGGTCAGGCTCTGTGAGCCGGGCACGAACGCTGACTCACAGCTGGCGGGCGACCTCGGCGGCCCAGTAGGTGAGCACGAAGTCGGCGCCGGCCCGGCGGATGGACGTCAGCGTCTCGCGGATCACCCGCTCACGGTCGATCCAGCCGCGCTCAGCCGCTGCCTCGACCATCGCGTACTCCCCGCTCACCTGGTACGCGGCCACCGGCACGTCGACCGCATCGGCGACCCGGCGTACGACGTCCAAATAGGACATAGCCGGCTTCACGATCACCGCATCGGCACCCTCGGCGATGTCGAGGAGCGTCTCGCGCAGCGCCTCGTCGGAGTTGGCGGGATCCTGCTGATAGCCGGTTCGGTCACCGAACTGCGGAGCGCACTCAGCGGCTTCCCTGAACGGACCGTAGAAGCCGGAGGCGTACTTCGCGGAATAGGCCAGGATCGCGACCTGGCTGAAGCCGGCACTGTCGAGAGCGGCCCGGATCGCCGCGACCTGGCCGTCCATCATGCCGCTCGGGGCGACCACTGCGGATCCTGCCCGTGCTTGCGCGATGGCGATGGCGGCGTAGCGCTCCAGGGTGGCGTCATTGTCGACCTCACCACTCGGGGTCAGCAGCCCGCAGTGGCCATGGTCGGTGTACTCATCGAGGCACAGATCACTCATCAGGACAGTCGAGTCGCCGAGATCGTCGGCCAGGTCCCGCAACGCCACAGCGGCGATGCCATCCGGGTCGTCGGCCGCCGAGCCCCGGGCGTCCTTGGCCGACGGAACACCAAACACTAGGAGCCCGCCGACGCCAGCCTCGACCGCCTCGTGCGCCGCCTTGCGCAGCGACTCGCGGGTGTGCTGCACCACCCCCGGCATGGAGTCAACCGGCACCGGCGATGTGATGCCCTCCTTGACGAACATCGGCAGCACCAGGTCCCCCGGCGCCAGCCGGGTCTCGGCGACGAGCCGCCGCAACGCCGGGGTCCGGCGCAGTCGCCGGGGCCGGACGGCAGGGAAGCCCGCCCGGCCAGCCGGCCGATTCACTTGGCCGCCTTCGGCTTGCTCCTTGCCCGGGCGCTCCGGGACGGGGGAGCCACGCCGTCTGTCTCCTTGAGGTGACGTACGTGCGCGGCCAGCGCCTCGACCAGCGCAGCGACCTCGGCCACCTCCGGCTCGACATCGACCCGCAGGCCCATCTCCCGAGCCGTCTCGGCCGTCTTGGGCCCGATGCAGGCGACGACGGTACGCGGGTGTGGCTTGCCGGCGATCCCGACCAGGTTGCGCACGGTGCTCGACGAGGTGAACAGCACCGCGTCGAACCCGCCGCTCTTGATGGCGTCGCGGGTCAGCGCCGCGGGCGGAGCAGCCCGCACGGTGCGGTAGGCCGTCACGTCGTCGACCTCCCACCCCCGCTCAAGGAGGCCCGCGGCCAGGGTCTCGGTGGCGATGTCGGCGCGCGGGAGGAAGACTCGGTCGATCGGGTCGAGCACGTCGTCGTACGGCGGGAAGTCGGCGAGCAGTCCGGCGCCGGACTGCTCGCCGCTGGGCACCAACTCCGGCTGGATGCCGAAGGCGCGCACCGCGTCGGCGGTAGCGTCACCGACACAGGCGATCTTCACGCCGGCGAAGGCGCGAGCATCGAGGCCGAACTCAGCGAACTTCTCCCAGACCGCGCGGACAGCGTTCGTCGATGTGAAGACGATCCACTCGTAGCGTCCGGTGACCAGGCCCTTGATCGCCCGCTCCATCTGGGCGGGGGTACGGGGCGGCTCGACCGCGATCGTCGGAACCTCGACCGGCACCGCGCCGTGGATGCGCAGCCGAGATGACATCGCGCCGGCCTGCTCGCGCGTCCGGGGGACCAGCACCCGCCAGCCGTACAGTGCCCGGCTCTCCCACCACGACAGCCGGCCGCGCAGGGCGACTCCGGCGCCAACCATCACGACGAGAGGGCCGTCCATTACAGACGCCGCCGAGGCGAGCGTCTCGATGGTGGCGTCGACGGTGACCTGCAGATCGGTGGCGCCGGCCAGTGTCACCGCGACCGGTGTGTTCGGCGAGCGGCCATGCTCGGCCAGCCCGGCAGCGATCTTGGCCAGATCGCCCGACGTCGCGGTGAGCACCAGAGTGCCGGGTGCGGCGGCGAGGGTGGCCCAGTCGACGACCCCTTCACGCAGGTCGACAACGGTGCGGGCACCACCGGTGGGCACTCCGGCGTACGTCGGGACCGCGGTTTCTGCGGGAATGCCTGGCACGACCTCGAACGGGATCGCGGTGCGGGCCACCGCCTTGAGCTCGGCCACTACATCGTCGGTGCTGAATGGATCCCCGGTGACGAGCCTGAGCACCGTGGCACCGGAGCGGGCAGCAGATAGCAGCAGCTTGGCCACATCGCCAGGCAGTCCCTCGGCGGCGCTGATCTCGGCCTCGCCGGCGGCGAGGCCGATCACCTCGGCCGGCACGAACGGATCGTGGATCACGTAGTCGGCGCTGGCGAGCAGTTCGGTGGCCCGGCGGGTCACCAGGCCAGGGTCGCCCGGACCGGTGCCGATGAAGGCGATGCGGCCGGTGTTCTTGCGCGCGCGGGTCATTCAGTACTCCCGGTCTCATGGGTGAGGAGGTGCCTGAGGATGTGCTGAGCTCCGGCTTCGATTAGATCTGCGGCAAGCAGTCGACCGATGACACCGGCTTCTGTGACCGGCCCGGTCGCCGACAGCCGCACGGCATGCGAGCCGTCCATAGCCGTGACCGAACCGCGGAGATAGATCTCTGTTTCATCGTCACCAACGCAGACCTCGGCGAGGGCGGCGACCGGTGCTGTGCAGCCCGCCTCGAGCGCAGCGAGCAGGGCCCGCTCCGCATCGACGGCGGCCCGGGCATCAGGGTCGTCGAGTTGCCCGATCAGGGCAATCAGCTCGACGTCATCGACCCGGCACTCGACCGCCAGAGCGCCCTGGGCCGGCGCCGGCAGCATCTGGATCGGATCCAGCACCTCGGTGACCTCGTCGAGCCGACCGAGACGGGCCAGGCCGGCGCGGGCCAGGACGACCGCGTCGAGCTCGCCCTCGGTGACCTTGCGCAGACGCGTGTCGACGTTGCCGCGGATCGGCACCACGTCGAGTCCGAGGCCCAGCGCCCGCAGTTGCGCCACGCGACGTGGTGCGCCGGTGCCGACCGTGGCGCCGCTGGGCAGCTCGCCCAGAGCGCGGCCATCGCGGGCAACCAGCACGTCGCGGGGATCCTCCCGAGCCGGTACGGCGGCGATCACGACACCTTGCATCGGCGCGGTCGGCAAGTCCTTGTACGAGTGGACGGCAAGGTCGATCTCGCCGGAGAGCAGCTGATCGCGCAGCGCGGAAACGAAGACCCCGGTGCCACCGAGCTCTGAAATGGCGGCCGCGGTCCGGTCTCCGGCGGTCATCACCTCGACCAACTCGACATCAACCCGCAGCGCTGACGCGATCGGCCGGGACTGAGCCAGTGCCAGGGCGCTGCGTCGGGTGCCCAGGCGCAGGACACGTACCGCGCCCGGCGTCATAGCGCATCCTCGGTGATGGGCAGCGCCGCCCGGGCCACAACCTCGGTGGCCGCCGGATCCAACTCGAAGAGTTCCCTGAGGGCCTGGGCGTACGTGTCGCCGCCGGGTGTCGTAGCCAACTCCTTGACCCTGACGGTGGGAGTGTGCAGCAGGCTGGCAACGACGCGGCGGACGGTTGCCTCGACCTCGGTGCGGATCGTCACGTCGAGGTCGGGCAGCCGCCCGGCCAGCCGAGCCAGCTCGGCGTCGACGAGGGCAGCGGCCCGGGAGCGCAGCGCGGTGACGGTCGGCACAACCTCGCCGGAGCGCTGCGCGGCCAAGAAGTTAACGACCTCTTCTGCCACGATCATCCGGGCAGCTTCGACCTCGGCCTGGACTTCGGCACCGGCCAGCACCGCACTCAAAGCGTCAAGGTCGACGATCGTGACACCGTCGATGGCACCGGCGAGCGGGGCGACGTCACGCGGCAGCGCCAGATCGAGAAAGAACAGCGGACGCCCTCCGCGCAGCCGCACAGCCCGCTCGACCACGTCGACCGGCACGACGACCCCCGTCGCTCCCGTACTGGAAACCACAATGTCCACAGTGGCCAGCACAGCCTCGACGTCGTCGAGGGCAATGCTCCGGCCCCCCACAGTCGCGGCCAGCAGGCGGGCTCTCTCAGGCGTGCGGTTGGCGACCACGATGTCCGAAACACCGGCCCGGCCCAGGGTGGCCACCGCGAGGGCGGCCATCGAGCCAGCACCGCATACGAGAGCCGACCGCCCGGCGAGCCCGCCAACCAGGCGCTTGGCTTCGGCCAGCCCGGCCGAAACCAGCGACGCGCCGGCGGCGTCGATCCCGGTCGCGCTGTGCGCACGCTTGCCGACCCGCAGCGCCTGCTGCGTCAACTCGTGCAGCGCCCGGCCAGCCGACCCCGCTGCTTGGGCTGAGGCGTACGCCGTCCTGAGCTGGCCCAGGATCTGGGTCTCGCCCAGGACCATCGAGTCCAGCCCGGCCGCCACCGTGAACAAATGCTGCACGGCAGCATCCTCGTAATGGACGTAGAGATGGCTGCCGAGCGCCACGACGTCGGTGCCGGCCCGGGCTGCGAGCGTGTCGGACAGGTCGTTGACACCGCCGTGAAATTTGTCGACCTCGGCGTAGAGCTCCACCCGGTTGCAGGTCGAGAGCGCCATCGCCTCAGCGACGTGCTGGCTGCCCATCAGGTCGGCAAGGACAGCCGGGATTTCGGCTACCGCGATCGAGGCGCGCTCGAGCAGGTCGACGGAGGCAGTGCGGTACGACAGTCCGACAACGAGGAAGCTCATGTGGCCACCGCGCCGTCGTACTCGTCCTCGTCGTCCTGGCCGGGCTGCTCAGATTTGGCCGTCGCACTGGGCAGACCGGTGAAGGCGGCCTTGCGGTGCTCGTGAAAGGACAGGATCTGCAGCTCGATTGACAGGTCGACCTTGCGGACGTCGACACCGTCGGGAACGGCCAGCACGCAGGGCGCGAAGTTGAGGATGCTCGTCACGCCCGCCTCGACCAGGCGGTCACAGACGTTCTGAGCCGCCGAGGCCGGGGTGGCGATGACGCCGATGGAGATGCCGTCCTCAGCAACCACCGCGCCGAGGTCGTCGATGTGCCGGACTGCCATGCCGTTGATCCGCTCGCCGACCCGCGCCGGATCGGCGTCGAGCAACGCGGCGATCCGGAAGCCGCGCGAAGCGAAACCGCCATAACCGGCCAGCGCATGGCCGAGGTTGCCCACGCCGATCAGAGCTACCCGCCAGCGCTGGGTGAGGCCCAGCGCACGCGAGATCGAGTCGATCAGGAGCGCCACCTCGTAGCCCACTCCCCGCGTGCCGTACGAGCCCAGGTGGGATAGATCCTTGCGCAGCTTGGCGGGATTGACCCCGGCGGAGGTGGCCAGCTCCTCAGACGACACCGTGGCCTGGCCGCCGTCGGCCAGCGCGTGCAGGGCGCGAAGGTAGACCGGCAGCCGCGCCACAGTAGCGTCGGGGATGCCGCGCCTGGTGCTGCGCTCCGGCCCAGCATCGCGCTGATCGGTCAAGATGACTCCAGACATACGGTCGTTGGCAGGCACCCCTGACGGAGCGCTCCGGCAGCACTGTGGTATGCACACCGGCGTCGCTAGCCAACGTTAGCCGCTTGTGAACGCTGGCACAAAGTCGCGACCAGGACCTGAGACACCGGTGCCACTTAGCGGCTCAGTGCCGCCCTCAACCGGGCCTCGTCGACCCGCCAGAAATCGTGCTGGCGGCCGTCGACGAGGATCACCGGCACCTGCTCGGCGTACTCGCCCATGAGCTCAGGATCGTCGGTGATGTCCCGGTATTCCCACCCGGCGCCGAGCTCTCCAGCGATCCGTGCCACGTCCTCCCCGGCCTGCTCGCACAGATGGCAGCCGCGCGTGGACAGCACCGTCACCCGGGCTGCCGCGGTCATGCGCTGAAACCGGCAGCGGCCTGGGCAGCCTCGGCGGCGGCTCGCAGCTGCCCCTTGCGTACCTTGCCGGTCGCGCCGTGAGGCAGCTCAGCGACGAACTCCACTGTCGATGGGCACTTGAACCGCGCCAGCGACAACTCGCAGTGCGTGATGACGCCCTCTGTGGTCACCAGCGCGCCCGGCTCGACGACGACGACTGCCCGCACTGCCTCACCGGTGTACGGATCGGGGATGCCGATGGCGGCGGCTTCGGTAATCCCGGGGTGCTCGAGCAACACGGCCTCGATCTCGCGCGGATACACGTTGAACCCACTGACCAGGATCAGCTCTTTGCGCCGGTCGACCAGATGCAGGTCATCGTCGTCGTCGGCGTAGGCAACATCGCCGGTGGCGAACCAGCCGTCATCGTCAGGTCCGCCCGCTCCATCAGGCCAATAGCCGGAGAACAGGTTGCGGCCCCGGACCGTCAGCTCGCCAGGATCGTCCTCGTCGACCTCGTCACCCTCCTCGTCGACCAGCTTGACCTCGACCCCCGGAATCGGGCGGCCGATCGAGTCCGGCTTGGGCACGTCGCTCATCAGCGTCGTCGAGACCACCGGCGCGGTCTCGGTCAGCCCGTACCCCTCGTACACTTCTATGCCGGCGTCCTCACGAAGCCGGAGCAGCGCATCTGCCGGCAGCGGGGCGGACCCGGACGTGGCCAGCCGGACACTGGCGAAGGCGCCGGTGGCATCGCTCAGCATCGACCACGCTACGTACATCGGTGGCGCTCCGATGACGCTCGTCACCGCGTGCTGGGCGATCAGCTCGAGCGTCTCGTACGGGTCGAAGCGCTCGGCCAGCAGACCGGTGGCGCCGTGGTAGGCCGCCATCCCGAGACCGGGGTTGAGGCCGTAGATGTGGAACAACGGAAGCACGAGGAGAACGACGTCGTCGGACGTGAGCACGGGTGGCTCGATGCGGGAGACCTGCTCGAGATTGGCGAGTAGGGCCCGGTGGGAGAGCATGGCGCCCTTGGGAGTGCCACTCGTACCGCTGGTATAGATCAGGACAGCCAGATCCTCGCCCCCGGCGGCGTCGGGCACCGGGCTGTCGCCTGCGCTCGCAAGCAGATCTTCGAGCCCGTGGGCGCCCGCTGGCGCGCTGCCGCCGTCTCCGACGAGGACACGCTCCAGGACTGGCAGCTCGTCCCACGCGCCCAGCACCAGCCCGGCACCAGACTCAGTGGCAACGACTACGCGCGCACCGGAGTCGGCGAGCAGGCCGCACAACTCCCTGCTGGTATAGCCGGTATTGAGAGGCACGGTGACCAGACCGGCCCGCAGCGTGCCGAAGTAGACAGCGACGAAGTCCGGCGTGTTGCCCAGCTGCAGGCCTACCCGGTCGCCGGGTTCGAGGCCCAGCCCGAGGAGAGTGCGAGCCACCCGGTCGACGCGAGCGTGGAGTTCGGCCCAGGTGATCCGCTGGTCACGGAAGAGTAACGCGGCGGAATCCGGACGAGCGCCCGCTGCCGAGCGCACCAGATCGGCGAGGTTGTCTCCCACGCTGCAGTCGACCTCCGAGAAGTCGTCGGGCCCTGCCGTGAGGGAGCAGGAGCACCGCCTGGCAGTCTGGCATAGCCGAAGGCACTTCCCGTACCGGGTTCACCCACTAAGATCCCCGGGGTACATCCCAACTCCGTTAGCATGTCGGGCCTCTCCAGGAGTCAGCTTTTGCCCTCTGCCGTGCGTCCGCACCAGTCGTCGGCCCCAGCGGCATGACGGCGGCCGCCTACGGTGCCGCGGCTCACCTCCCGCTGGCACTGCCCCTGCCGCTGGCACCGCCCGTCCCGCCCGGCATTGCCGCGTTGGCCGACGCCATCGGGGTGCTGCTGAGGGCGGAGACCAGCCAACGGACCACTCGTCAAAACACCGGCTCCGGGGCAGCGCCCCCTGCCGCAGAATCCGGGCCAGGCCCTGCCGGAAGATCCGGCCCGCCGCATGACCTGGCTCCTCCCCCCCATGCTCCTCCCCCTAATGCTCCTTCCCCTGATGCTCCTCCCCCGGCTGGCAACGCTCCCCCGGAGGAGCCTGGGGCGGTCTGGGCCATCGTGTCGCGAGCGCAGAAGGGCGATCCCGAAGCGTTCGGTGAGCTCTATGACCTGTACGCGGACACCGTCTTCCGTTATGTGCACTTTCGGGCCGGCAGCCGTAGCCAGGCCGAGGACCTGACCAGCGAGACATTCGTGCGCGCGCTGCGGCGCATCGGCAGTGTCAGCTGGCAGGGTCGCGACTTCGGCGCCTGGCTGATCACCATCGCCCGCAACCTCGTCGCTGACCACTACAAATCGGCTCGCTACCGGCTGGAGATCTCCACCGCCGACATGCTCGACGCCGACCGGGCCGAGGAGGGACCGGAAAACGGCGTCCTCGACGCCATGAGCAGCGTGACGTTGATCGAGGCGGTCAAAGAGTTGAACCCCGAGCAGCAGGAGTGCATCGTGCTGCGGTTCCTGCAGGGCTTCTCGGTCACAGAGACCGCGCAGGCCATGGGCAAGAACGAAGGAACCGTCAAGGCACTGCAATATCGCGCCATCCGTACGCTCGGCCGGCTGCTGCCCGACGGGTTCGTCCGATGATGCCCATAACCTCCTATGGCCCTGCTGCGTTGGACAGGTTGACGCCGGTATCGGGTATCCGGCGCGCGATGAGGGGGATCGTGTGATCACGTTGGCCGAACGCCGCCGTGTCGGACGTTTCGCGGACCTCATCGATGGCGCAGACGATGCCCAAGCCGGCGAGCTGGCTCCGCTGCTGACGCTCGGCCGCACCATGCAACGAGTGCCGGTCAGCGACGACATCGACCCGGCGTTCCGCGCCAAGCTACGCGCCCGCGTAGTGGCGATGGCAGCCGTCCGGTTGCCGGTCCAACGAGAGACGTCGGAGCCGACCACCGCACCGGCCCCCACCCGGGTGCCGCGGTCGCGACGTGCTCAGCGGCTGGTCGTCGGCGGCGGTTTGATGGCGTGCGTGCTGTCCCTTGCCGGGGTGTGCGTGGCCAGCATGGACGCCGTCGTCGGTGACCCGCTCTACGGCATCAAGCGCGCGACGGAATCGACCCAGCTCAAGCTCGCCGGCAGCGATACCGACCGAGGTCGGCGCTATCTCACGCTGGCCCGTACCCGGCTAGGTGAGGCGCGCCAGGTCCGCGGCGATCAGAACGCGATGGTAGACACCTTGGCCGCGATGGATCTCGCCACGCGGCAAGGCACCCGGCTGCTGACAGCGGTTGCGGCCAGCGAGCAGGACCGCGCGCCACTGGACAGCCTCGATGAGTTCGTCGTGGTGCAACGTACGGGTCTGGGGTCGCTGATCTCGAGCGTGGCGCCCGGTCCGGCCCGCGAGCGCGCGGTTGAGTCGCTGGTGCTCGTCGAGCAGCTGAAGGTCCGTTCTGTCGCGCTGCGTATCACCATGGTGTGCCCCGCCGCAGCAGCGCCCGCAGATGACCTCGGACCTCGACCGGTCGATTGCGCCGCGGCCAGCAGTGCGGCGCCTAGCACTGGACCCCTTCCCCCCGGCCTGAACGGCCTTCCCGGACCCACACCTGGCGACCTTGGGGGAACAGCGCTTCCTCCCATCACCCCGGCCCCACCGGGCGGCGAGGGGAGCGCAGCGCCCCCAGTAGGTAGCGATGCGACTGGCGCGGTGTCCGACATCGTCGAGGAACTGCTGGGAAGTCTTGGCGGCAACCCAACAAGCGCTCCCCCGGCCCGCGGCACAGCCCCCCCACCCTCGCTGCCGCTTCCGTCGATCACTCCGACTCTGCCGCCGCTACCTGGCCCGAGATAGGACCCAGGTCGCCAACTCGCTCCGCGCCCCGCTGCGCTCGATGCTCACTCGCCCAACGCGGATACCCTTGGCTCAGTGAGTCCCAACCTACGTATGCCTCGCCTGACCCGGCGCCGCAGCGAGAACGATGAGGTACGCGCGGTGCTGGCCGGAGCGGCGTCGGCGGCAGCGGCCGAGGTTGAGGCCGCGCCGGGCGCCCCGGCAGATCCCAGCGCCGCAGCCTTTTTCGACGTCGACAACACGATGATGATGGGCGCGTCGATCTTCCACTTCGCCAAGGGACTGGCCGCCCACAAGTTCTTTACGTCACGCGATCTCGCCTCGTTCGCCTGGCAGCAGGTGAAGTTCCGGGTTGCCGGGATCGAGACGCACGCGGGGATGACGCACGCGAGAGAAACCGCACTGGCGTTCGTCGCCGGCCGCCGCGTCGAGGAGATCGTCGGCTACAGCGAGCAGATCTACGACGAGGCGATGGCCGAACGCATCTGGGCCGGCACCCTCGCTCTGGCCCAGAGACATCTCGATGCCGGACAGCGGGTCTGGCTCGTCACCGCGACGCCGGTCGAGTTGGCCGAGCTCATCGCGCGGCGCCTCGGGCTGACCGGCGCCCTCGGTACGGTGTCTGAGATCGAGGATGGCTGCTACACCGGCCGCCTAGTCGGCGAGCCACTGCACGGCCCGGCTAAGGCCGAAGCTGTGCACGCCCTTGCCCTGCGGGAGGGCCTCGATCTGACCCGCTGCACCGCGTACAGCGACTCCTACAACGACATGCCGATGCTGTCCTTGGTCGGCACCGCCGTGGCCATCAACCCCGATGCCGATCTGCGCAGAGCCGCGCGCGAGCGGGGCTGGAAGGTGCGCGACTTCCGTACCGGTCGCAAAGCCGCCAAGTACACCCTGCGGACCGCGATCGGCGCCGGCGCCGTCAGCGGCGCGGTGGTGGCCGGCCTCTCCCGCCGCCGCCGCTAACCAACAGCATCAGTTATGAGTCGCGTACACACAACCATGGTGGTGGGTCGGGGAGGGGTCGTGTGTCGCGTGTCGAACTTGTTGCGCGCGCGGAGCAACTACGACACGTCGGCTGAAGACCCACCCCGCCGGTGCGGCGGATGGGCGGCTAGAAGGGGGAGCCGCGGCGGAGCAGCAGTTGGTACAGGGTGTGCTGGATGGTCTCTCGTACCTGGTCGGTGAGGTTGAACAGCAGCATCGGATCCTCGGCCGCACCCTCTCCCAGATCCGCCGTCTCGATCGGCCGACCGAACTCGATCAGCCACTTCGATGGCAGCGGCAGGAGGCCGAGCGCCCCCAGCCAGGGGAAGGTCGGGGTCAGCGGCAGGTACGGCAGGCGGAACAGCCGGGCCAGCGCCTTGGCGTTGCCGAGCATCGGGTAGATCTCTTCGGCGCCGACGATCGAGCAGGGCACGATCGGAGCGCCGGTACGCAGCGCGGCTGAGACGAATCCGCCGCGGCCGAACCGCTGGAGTTTGTAGCGCTCGGAGAACGGCTTGCCGATGCCCTTGTAGCCCTCGGGCCAGACTCCCACGGCCTGCCCGGCCGCTAGCAGGCGCTCGGCGTCGGCAGTGCAGGCAAGGGTGGTGCCGGTCTTGCGAGCCAGCTGACCCAGACCGGGGGTGGCGAAGATCATGTTCGCTCCGAGCATCCGCAGGTGGCGCCGAGCCGGATGATGATCGAGCAGTGCGAGTTGGGTCATCAACGAATCCATCGCGATGGTGCCCGAGTGGTTGGCGACCACGAGTACGGGCCCGGTGTCCGGGATGTTCTGCAGGCCGCTGACCTCGACCCGGAACCACTTGTCGTACAGCGGTCGTAGCGGTGCCATCAGCACCTTGTCGGTGAGCTCCGGGTCGAAACCGAACTCGTCCACCTCGTAGTCGCCGGTGAGCCGCCGGCGCAGAAACGCCAGCACGGCCGCCACCTGGCGTTCCCAGTCTCCCGGCTCCTCGACCGGATCGGGCACCGGATCGGTCTCGATATCCGGCCGCAGCGGGATGACCCGCGCTTTCTCAGGCATTGGTCACCGCCCGTCCGGTCAACCGGCCCAGCAGCAACGACTCGGCGTGCTGGATGCTCTCGGGAGGCAACGGAGCGCTCAGCCCCCGCGCGAAGTCGGCGAAGGCCTCGGCGGTGGTGTGCGCCGGCCGGTAGCCGAACTCGTCGTGCAGCCGGCTGGTATCCACCACCCGGCCGTAGTTGAGGAACGCGATCTGCTCGGGTGAGAAGTCCACCAGCCCGGACCGCCTGGCAAACCGGGCCAGCAGCGCGATCACCGGCGGCGCGACCGGCACCGGCACCCGGCCGGCCCGCCGGATGGCTTGGGACAGCAGCAGAATCCCGTCACCAGCGACATTGAACACACCGGAGCGCTGACCCCGGCAGGCCAGCCGCAGTACGTCGAGCGCGTCGTCCTCGTGCACGAATTGCAGCCGAGGATCAAAGCCCAGGATCGTAGGCACCGCAGGCAGGGACAGGTAACGAACGATCGGGCTGTCGGTACGCGGGCCGATGAAGTTGGCGAACCGCAGCACCGTCACATCGACATCCGGCCTGCGCCGGCTGAAGCTGCGGACATAGCCCTCGACCTCGACCGCGTCCTTGCCGTACCCGGATCGCGGGGTTGCTCCCGGCTCGGTGTCCTCTGTGAACAGCGCCGGGTCGCGCGGCGAGGACCCGTACACAGCCGTGGTGGACTTGAGCACGAGGCGCCGAACGCTAGTTGCCTGCTGGGTGCCGGCGAGCAGTTGCATGGTGCCGATGACGTTCATCTCCATCATCGACGAGCGGCCACCGGACAGACCCGGAGTAGCGGAGACGTTGAGATGAACGACGGTGTCGACGCGGGCCGCTGAAATGACCTTGGCAATCAGCGGGTGGCGGATGTCCGCGCGGACGAATTCCGTACGACCCAAGGTCGCGAGCGCTGGTCCACTCGGTGCGACCGCGTCAACGCCGATGACCCGCTCGACGCCCGGCGCCTCGGCCAGGGACGCCGCGAGGCGGCTGCCGAGATCGCGGCTCACTCCCGTGACGAGAATGATCCGTGCAGCGGCCGTCGAAGTCGTCGTCGGAGGGCTACTTCTTGTTTCGACGCTGGACGCGCGTCTTCTTCAGCAGCTTGCGATGCTTCTTCTTCGCCATCCGCTTCCGACGCTTCTTGATGACGCTGCCCATGCGTGTCCCTCGGTTGAGAAGTCTGGGATGTTGTCGTACGTGTGACGTACAGAGTAGCCGCCAGCCCTCCAGGGCTTCGGTCAGGCGGTGTCGGTGAAGGCGTCGTTGAGGTAGGCGTGCACGGCGGCCTCGGGCACGCGGAACGAGCGGCCGACCCGCACGGCCGCGAGGTCGCCGGCATGGACGAGCCGATAGACGGTCATCTTCGACACGCGCATGAGAGCAGCCACTTCGGCAACCGTGAGAAAACGGACCTCGGACAACGGGGTGTCGAGCCGCTTAGCTGACATCTGGGCACCAATGCTTTCGGCACGAGTCGGGCCGCCCGACTACCCCTGCAGACGAGCAACGTACACGCACGTGCTTGTCAGGAGAGTAACGGTCGCGCAGAGGTGGCGGTACCGGGTGCGTCAACTCCCTCACTCGCCTTAACTCTGTGCCCATGGTCCATTGACAGCGCGTGTGGTTTGCGGGATGACTATTCATCTGACGGGGCGCACGCGAGGTCAGGAGGTACGGCATGGCCGGCGGACGTCCGCCGCTTGCGCCCTCCAAGGTGCGCGTGCCCACGGTCGGCGGGCTGACCCGCGAACGCGTTCTACTCGCCCTCGACCGGGTGTGGGACCACCGGCTGGGCCTGGTCCTCGCACCGCCGGGTGCGGGCAAGACGACAGCCCTGGCGCAGTACGCCAACACCGTCCAGTCACCGGTCGCGTGGTATCGCGCGGAGCCCACTGACGGTCGCGCCGACGTACTGGTCGCATATCTCGGCAGGGCCTTTGCCACCGCCGTCCACCAATCCTTCGACGGGCCGGCCGACGTGGAGAGCCTGGTGGCCGCACTCGATGACTGGTCGGGTCCGGATGTGCTGCTGGTGGTCGACGACCTGCACATGATCGAGGGCACAGCGGCCGAGCGCGAGCTCGAACGTCTGCTGGATCTCGCCCCAACCAGCTTGCACGTGCTGGCGGGATCCCGGCGCGCCCCCTCGTTCAACCTGCCCCGGCTGCGCGTGTCCGGCTACCTGCTCGAGATCGACAGTGCCGACCTGCGCTTCCGGTCGTGGGAGGTCGAGCAGTTGTTCCGCTCCTTCTACGGCGAGCCGCTGCCCCCGGAGGAGCTCGCGACGCTGTCCCGCCGTACCGAAGGGTGGGCGGCCGGCTTGCAACTGTTCCACCTGGCGACTGCCGGCAAGCCGGTCGACGAGCGCCGGGAAGCGGTGGCGTCCCTCAGCATCCGTTCCCGGCTGGTACGTGGATACCTGACGCGGAACGTCCTGGCGGACATGCCGGAGGAGCTGCGGAGGTTCCTGATCGGCACCTCCGTACTCGGTCGGCTCACGGCCTCCCTCTGTGATCAGTTGCGGGACAGCACGGGTAGCCAGCGACTGCTCGAGGAGATCGAGAGCCGCCAGTTCTTCCTCATCCCCCTCGACGACGAGGACGCCTACCGCATGCACGAAGTGCTGCGGTCACACCTCGAGGCCATGCTGGTCGACCAGGTCGGGCCCGAGACGGCTCTTGAGCGGTACGGCAAGGCCGCCGTCCTGCTTGAGGAGGCCGGCGCGCTGCCGGAAGCACTGCACGCCTACTGCCGAGCTGGCCGGTGGGAGGACGCCGCACGGCTTCTCGGTGACCGGGGCGATCGCCTGGGAGCTGATCCTGGCGGCTGGCTGGAGATGCTGCCCCCCGCACTCGCCGAGCACGACCCGTGGCTGGTGCTCGCGAGGGCGCGGCGCGCGGCGGCCGACGGTCAACTGTCGGTGGCGATCGGCGCGTTCCGGCAGGCTGAAGAGACGTTCGGCTCGTCAGCGCCGGCGGAGGCCTGCCGACGAGAGCGGCAGGTGATGGCGGTGTGGGCGGACCCGTCGCCGGTGCCGACGAAGCACTGGTCCGGACCGCTGCGGGCCGCGGTCCGGCGCGATCCGCAGGCCGTCCTGCACCGTTCCGCCGAGGTCGGCGACGCTGCTGAGCAACTGGTGGCGGGGCTTGCGCGGTTGCTGTACGGCCAACTACCCGAATCCCGCGGCGACCTCGACGCCGTGGCGGCACATCCCCGCGCGGATATCGCCGTGCAGGCCGCGGCCCGGCTCGGCGCGGCCGCGAGCCTGCTGCTTGAGGGGGTCACGCCGGACATGCCGCCACTGCAGCAGTCGGCCCGGCGCGCCGAGGATCGCGGGCTGCCCTGGCTGGCTCGCCAGGCCCGGGCGCTGGCCGCCGCAGCGGCGCAGCCACCGCAGCTGACCGAGCTAGCAGCCATCCGCGTGGCCTGCCAGGACTGCGGCGACCTCTGGGGAGCGGCCCTGGTGGCCCTTGTGCTGTCGCTGGCCCAGTTGCGCAACCATGACGACCCGCGGCCCGCCGCCGGAAGCGCCGCCGATGAGTTCCACCGGCTGGGGGCCGGCGTCCTCGAGGCGGTCGCCCTCGCGGTGGCCGCCATCGGGAGCGCCCGCGACGGCGGCAGCTCTAGTGCTGGGGGTGGCGATTCGGTGTCTCGGGCTCGTGCGGCCGCGCGGGCATCGGGCTCCCGCTGGGCCCAGTTGCTGGCCGCCCTGGCGGCCGGGGCCGACGGTGATGCGGCGGCGCTCGCAGCCGACTGCGGAGTGTCCGCCGATACCGTCCGGAGGGCCCTGCTGGCGACCTCGGGCACCGGCCCGGCCGAGATGAAGCGGGCCTATATTCGCTGCCTCGGCAGGTTCTCGATCGCCGCGTCATCGGGTGAGGTGAGCCTGGCCGGTCTCAAGCCACGCTGCCAGGAGCTGCTCCGGCTGCTCGCCGCACGCGGCGGCCGGCCCGTGCACCGCGACGAACTGGTGGCCGCCCTGTGGCCGGAGGCAGACGCCAGCGCGGGAACTCACAACCTGCACACGGCCGTCTCGGCGGTACGCCGGTTTCTCGAGCAGGCCATCGGCGACGGTCTCGTCGTACGCGAAGGGCTGGGCTACCGCCTGGCGGCACCGGAGCAGGTCGATGTCGACGTCATCGAGCTCAGCACCGCCCTGGCAGCTACCCGAGTCGCGACAGATCCAGCCGCCCGCCGCAGCGCTCTGCACACGGCTGTCAGCGCGTACACCGGCGAGCTACTTGCCGGCGAGGGATCTGTCGAGTGGGTGCTCCGCGACCGCGAGGTGCTGCGTACCCGGGCCGTCGACGCCGCCGTCGCCCTCGCCGAGCTCCAACTCGCCGCCGACCTCCCGCGCGAGGCCGTGCAAGCCTGCCAGGCGGGGCTGCGCGCCGACCGCTACCGCGACGAGTTGTGGCGGCTACTCATCGAGGCGTTGGGCCGCGCCGACGACCCGGCGGCCAGCGCGCGGGCCCGGCGCCGCTATGACGCGGTACTGGCCGAGCTCGGACTGGAGCCCTCGTCAGTCTCCTGACGACCGGCGCCCACGGCACGAGCGATGTGGTCGGGGAGCGGGTAAGGCCGCTCGGCGGGGAGCAGGTTCTCGGCGGCGGCGAGGACGTTGTGCCCGACGAGATTCGCGATGTCGCGGGCGGTGCTGGTGACGTCGGTGATGCCGACGATCCAGTCATCGACGTAGTGGGTCGCGGCGATGCCGGAGAGCCCGACCTGGATGGCGCGATGGTCGAGGGGTCCGAGCCCCAACGAGCGCTCCGGGTCCCACTGGACGCGGACCGGGCTCATCGCCTTGCGTTCGGCCCACTCCGCTTCACTGGCATATGTGCCGGCCTCGTAGTAGCTCAGGCTCGAATGTGACAGTGCCCACTCGAAGCCGTCGCGGGTGATGGCGACAGCAAGCACGCGTTCCTGGCCGGGCTTGGTGGCCCAGCCGCAGCGATACATCATCCAGAGGAACGACGGCTTGATCCACGTCATGCGGTCGCGCTTGAACGGCGCCACGAACCTGCCGGCCCGCAGCGCCGCATCGGCGATCGCAGGTGAGTACGCCTGGTAGACGGTGATCGTCTCGTCGGTGAAGGCGGCCCGCACTTGTCGCATCGGCATCGGCATCGGCATCGGCATCGGCAATCATGATCCAGGGAGAGTTGGTCCGGCTGCCAACGGACCAATCTTCCCTGGATCACGCACAGGGGCAGCCGGGGGGGTCAGGCCTTGGCGAAGAAGCGGACCTCGGCCATGGAGAAGCGGAAGCGGTTGTTGCCGTTAGCCCCGTCCATGTAGCTGGTCGAGATGCGGATCACAATCGAGCTGATCTTCTTGGGGGACTTGATCTTGATGGGCTGGAACTCACCAGCCGTATCAGCGAGCTCGAAGGTCTGATCGGTGCCGTCGGGGAACTGGATGATGATGCGCTTGGCCCGCGACCGCTGACCGAACTCCGCACCGCTCGCACCGTTGATGATCTCGATCCGGGTCAGCGTGATTGCCGGGTCGAACGCGAACTCGAGTCGAGGACGGCGGTCGATGTCGGGCTTGGGGTTCTTCGGTATCCCGGCGGGGAACGCCGTCGACCAGAAGGTCTCCGGCTTGCCGTCGATCAGGTTGTTGGCCACCCGGCCACCGGACTGGCTGCTGAACTTCCGGACCTTCACAGCCCCGGTCGGGACAAGGACGTCGGCAGCCGTCGGGTCGGCCGAGGGGCTCGGCGTGCCGTCGCCGTTGCCCCCTCCACCGTTGCCCTCGGGGCGCAGATAGATCACACCGACAACCGCCGCCGCGACAATTGCCGGCACCAGGAAGGCGATCAAGGCCAGCGGCAGGACCTTGCTCGTACGGCCGGTCCGCCGGTTGCGCTGGCCGGCCCTCATTGCGGGCGGCTGGCCGCGCCCTCCGCCGGGCGGGACGAGCACGGCGCCGTCGTGGCGGCAGAAACGGCGGGTCGGTTCGTTGCCCCAGCCGCAGACAGGGCAGACGATCTCGCCCGGCCGGATCGGCGGAATGTCGCTGGCCGGTGCTGTCGTCGGCGGCATCTGCTGGGTGGCGTCAGCCGGTGGCGCCTCGCCAGGCTGGCGGGGTGCTGTCGTGGGGTCGACCGGAGGAGGCGGTGGCGCATCACCGGGCCTGGCGACCAGGGACTCACCGCGGTTCGGGGGCGGTGTCGCAGCGGTGGGCGGGCCGGGGTTCACAGGAGGCGCGGGAGGCTGCGGACCCCCGGCCGGCCCCGCGGGTGGCAGCCGGGTCGCCTGGGTCGGCTGCGACTCGCCCTCGAACTCCAGGAAGGCATTGCAGTTCTGGCACCACGCGGTGCCATTGGGATTGGAGTGGTTGCACTGGCGACAGACGATCAACCTGTCACCACCTCCACCGTGTGCGGCACGTGCCCCGGCTTCGCTTGCCCCACCAGCACGTCGAGCCGGTTCTGGTCGACCGACGCGGGGTCGGACACTCGTACCCGGACTGTCAGGTTTGGGGTGTCCGCACCCGGCATGTCTGATCCCGGTTCAGCAGACCATGACACCCCACCGTTGTCCAACACATCCGCCTCGCCACCCGTGACCAGCGCAATCTGCTCGGCCAGGCCGTGTACGGTCCCCCGGCGGCGATGCAGCCTGGCGGCCCGGGCCACGGCCGACCGCCGGCGCTCGTCCGGCCAGTTCTCGTCCAGGGTCGCGCCGACCCACATGCCGAGCCACTCCACGAAATCCGCCGGAGCCAGTGCCGGAGCCAGATAGTGCTCGAGGTTGTCCAAAGTGCACAGCACTGGGGCGAGGGCCTCGTCGAAGGCGCCCATGAACCGCTGGGTGAAGTCGTCACCGATATACAGGGCCGGCAGCGTCGCCCCGAGAGGATGCGGCGACGGCAGGCCGGGGACGAGGGCGCGCATGGCCTCAGCCCGCCTGCACGAGCACTTGGTGGTCGTACGAGAAGACCAGCGCGTGCCGGTCAAGCACGAGCCGCGATGTCGCCGCGCCGCGCCGGCCGGTCAGCGGGTCGGCCGGGAACAGCTTGGCGTCCTCGACCAACTCGACGCCGGCCAGCCGCTGCAGCACCGCGTACACCTCGCCGACGTTGACCGGGCGGCCGAACGGCCAGCCGTCGCCATCAGGGCCGCCGCGCAGCGGGTGGAAGTAGCGATACAGCGCTGCGACCGCCTCGTCATGCAGCCGTTCGGCGCTGACCCGCGGCCGGGCCCGGACCCGGACCGCCAGCGTGATGCCCTGATAGACCGGCGGCTCGACAACCACCCGGGCCCCGATGACCCGGCGTTCGTCGAGATAGGCAGCGATCGCGGCCAATGTCTTGTCGGCCGGGATGAGCTGCTCGAAGGCCAGGTGCCCGGCCTGGTCGTCCTGCGCGGCCGGCACCACCAGCAGCCGTACGGCAGTGGACTCGCCGGCTCCGCCGGAAGTGGGCATCGCGCCAGCCGCACCGGCCGGTACGCACCGGACCCGGCCCACCTCGGGCGCGGCCTGCCGGGCGAGCTGCTCGTAGTCCTCGGCGGTGACGGCCCGATCACGTGTGCGCAGCAGCAACGGACCGCGCGTCTTGGCCGACTCGATGTCCTCGCCATCAACTCCACCAGCCGCCGCCTTCCGATTATCGACGGCGGTGACGTACGGGATCGAGGTCTTGAGCACAGCGATGGCGTGCCGGGCGACATTGCCCCGGCGGCCGCCACCGGTCCGGTACGACCGCAGCCGCAACGCCGCACCGCTCGGCGGCACGGCACCGTACTGGCGCAGTTTGCCGTCGGCTTCGCGGACCGCCGGGCCGAGCAGCACCTCGCCGGCGGTCTCATCGATGGTGAAGACGCGGTCGCCGGGTCCGCAGCCGGCGAAGCCGTCGACCGCCTGCCACTCCTCCCACCCGTCGTCCGCAGCCACCTCGAGGATGGGCGGGCTATCGGCCTGGACGACCGGCCCGTGCATGAGCGGGAACCGCTGGCCCGGCACGCCACTGGAGACACCGAGTTCCTCGTCCTCGATCACCTCGGCATGCACAGCGGCTGTCGTGCCGCCGATCGTGTGTGCGTGCACGTCTTTGATCCGTGGCGAAGCGCTGTATTTCGGCTGCCCCGTCGCCGCGGGGATGACCCGGCAGCGCAGCCAGCCCGCCCGGCGATCACCGATCGAGGAGACCTCGTGCCCGCGCGGGACGTGCAATTCCACCTGGCCCGCCCGGTTGAGCCCTCCGGTCTCGTCGCGGTCGACCTCGCAGGCCTCCCATGAGCGACCGGTCCAGGCCTCCCAGGCCAGCGGCGGGCGCAGTGGGTCGACGCCCCGGCCCTCGATGTCGCAGTCGAACCGCAGGGCGACCAGGCAGGACGGCACGGCATCCGACAGGCCGATCAGCAGGGCATCTCCGGGCACCGGCGGGGTCTGGAAGCAGTGGAAGGGCTGCCGGGTGGAGAAGCTGCCGGTCTTGTCGACGGCCTCAACCCCATCGGTTTGAGCAGCCAGCGCGGCTGCCGAGCAGGGGACGATCGACAGGTCCTCGACGACGGTGAAGACGACCGGCTCCTCGGTCTCCACCCGGGCCGTGGCGACCTGGGTGCCGGTCGCCACCGGCACGGATACGGCCTGCGGCGCGGACAACCGGAACGTCACCTCTGCCCGCGCCGCCGTCGGTGGGAACAACTCCACCCCGAGCAGGTCCAAAAAGGAGAGAAAGACCCGATCTGGCACCCGGTTGAGCCGGTAGAGGAGCAGGTCGGTCATCCAGGCAAAGGTCTCGATCAGCGTGACCCCGGGGTCGGAGACGTTGTGGTCGGTCCACTCCGGACACCGTTGTTGCACGAGCCGCTTGGCGTCGTCAACGAGGTCCTGAAACCGTCGGTCGTCGAGATTCGGTGCTGGCAGGGCCATGAGTCCTACTCCTCCCCCTCGGCGGGGGTGACCAATTCGTGTCGATCGTTGTGGGGCCGCATGACAGTTACCTCTCCCCCTCAGCCGGAGGGACCACGTCGGGCTGGTCGTCGCTGCCGCGCATGGGCCGCTACTCCTCAACCTCGGCGGGGATAACGTAGAACGGGAAGACGAGATTGCGTGGGTCGTTGCTCGACCGCACGGTGTAGGAGATGTCGATGTAGAGCGTCGCCTCGTGATCGGCGGAGTAGTCGACGTCGACCGCGGTCACGTCGATGCGCGGCTCCCACTGACCGAGCGCCGTCTCCACATCCCAGGCCAACTGACCGGCGGTGGTCGCGTCGAGCGAGTCGAAGACGTGATCGTGCATCCCGCAGCCGAACTCCGGCCGCATCGGCCGCTCACCGGGGGCGGTCGCCAGGATCAGCCGGATGCTCTCCTCGATCTCGGTGTCGGCCCCGACCAGCGCGATGCCACCCGTCGCATCCGCACGCAGCGGGAACGCCCATCCCCGGCCGACAAACTCCGCAGGCATGCCCGTCAGCCGATCAGCACAGTCGCTGCGGTGCCGGCGAGCGCTCCTGGCGCGCCCATGCAGATCGTCGTGGTCGCAGCGCTCGTCGCGGCCGGCTTGCCCTCGATCAGCACCGTGGCCGAGCCGCCGACGGCCTGACCCTTCTGCATCGGCGGCGCCATGAACGGGTCGGCCGGATGCAGGCCGACATGGGGCGGCACGTTCAGCCCAGCCGATCCGACGACGGCAGCGGGCTTGCCAGCAATCAACGTTCGAGTGGCCAGACCGATGGTGAGCGGGGCGCTGAACGGCATCGGCGGGCCGGGCTGCGGGGCGCCCGATGCCGGGTTGGGGATCTGGTGGACCGCGCAGGTGCCACTGATCCGGTCACCCGCCACTGCTGCCGGTGCGCCCATCGCAGACTCCTTCCTCGTACGGGTTAGTTCAGCTTGATCGGCGAGCCGCTGACCTCGACCGGCCCGCTGCCCTTGATAGCGACCTGAGCGCCGGACAACTCGAGCTTGCCGGTCGCCTGGAGGGTCAGGTTGCCGCCGGCCTTGATCGTGACGTCGGTCTGTCCCTCGATCTCCACCTTGCCGTTGCTGGAGATCTTGATCGTCGACTTGCTGCCGTTGAGCGAGATTCGCAGCTTCGAATCGCCGGTCAGCACCGCGACCCCGTCGTCGCTCGCGTCGTCGAAGAACAGCAGGCTGTGGCCCTTCTTCGACACGAAGCCGCGGCGCTTGACCGCACCACTGGAGTCGACCAGGCCGTCGCCGAGCTTCGGCTTGTCGACCCCGTTGTGCAGCCCGCCGAGGACGTACGGGCGGCGCAGGTCGCCCTGCTCGAAGGTCACCAGCACCTCGTCGTTGACCTCCGGCAACCAGATGCCGCCGCGATCGGCTCCGGCGCCGGTGGACACCACCCGGATCCAGTCGCTGACGTAGGTCTCCGACAGCCACGGGAACTTCACCTTGACGCGGTACTGGTTCTCCGGGTCGTGCACGTCGGTGACCTGCGCGGGCACCACACCGAGCAGGCCGGACGGCCGGGCCCCCCGCCCCCCGCCGTTGACCAGCCCGAGCAGGCTGCGCTGCTGTCGTCCACTGACTGTGAAGGCGGTGTTGTAACCCGATCCCGGGTCGTACGTGTGCCGGACTGAGGTCAGGACGTACTTGCCGTCGAAGGGCGCCCCTACCATTGCCAGGCTCACGGCACAGCCCGCCTTGAGGGCAGGATTGCCGCGGGCCACCCCGTCGAACTCCGCGAACGCCCCGCCGATCTGCTCGGCCACCGCCTTGGCCGCGGCATCGACTTCCGTCTGCTTGCGGTAGGGGACGTCGACGCCGACGTACGGCGGTGCGCTGAAGGTCGCTGCGACGTCGGCCGGGGACATGGACAGCTTCGCGCTGCCGGTGCCCGCCGCCGCCACCCCGACCAGGGACTTCTTCGTACCGACATCCCAGCCGCGGATCTGCACCTCCTTGACCTGCTCGGCCGAGGTAACACCGGCCCGGAAGCGCAGCAGGTTCTGACCCAGGCTCAGCTGCAGCGGGTTGGTCGAGTCGAGCGATCCCGCGCCAGGTCCTTCGGTGGCAGGAGCGGGCTTGCGGAAGTGCAGCTTGCCGTCGGAGACCGCGACCTCGAAGCCGACCTCCCTGGCCAGCCCCCAGAGGAAGTCCCAGTCGGAGGCGTTGCCCTGCGACACGTGGACGTGCACGACCGGCGTCGCGTCGATCGTGCCGGTCTGCAGGTTCGCCAACTGCGCGATCTTGCGGGCCACATCGGCGTACGTGACATCGGTGTAGGTCTCGGTACGCCGCCCTCGCAGCAGCCGGTGGGACTGGTCGTAGCCGCGCACGATCGTGTACGTACCGCCTGCGTCGTGCTCGGCCTCGAGCGCGGTCACCTCGCCGGTCATCAGCGGCTTGCCGGTGTCGGCTTCGCTGATGACGCTGATCTTGCACTTGGCGCCGATGGTGAACTTGCCCTCGGTGATGACCGTACGACCGGGATCGCGGAAGGTCAGCGTGAATGCGTCGGGCAGCGCCACATGGCAGTCGACGACCGAGGAGACGACCGCCTGGGCGACGGTGTCGGGCAGCGGCTGACCGGCAACCTCGATGCGGAAGTTGCTGCTCGCCTGTTGTTGCTGCTCGGTCGCGGCCATGGTGTGTCAGCCCTGCCCTGACAAGCCGGTGATGTCTGCCAAGTCCTCGATAGCCGGCATCAGCAGCCGCAGGCCGGGCCGCATCCGCAGCGGGTCGTCGATCGCGTTGGCGGCTGCCACGGCGCGCCACAGCGTCGGGTCGCCGTACTCGGCGAAGGCCAGCGAGGCGAGGCTGTCGCCCGCGACGACCACGCGGCTGCTGGTCGCGCGCAGGGCGCCGGACGTGGGGTTCTGCTTGCCCGACGGGTCGGGCACCTCCTCCAGCGTGATGGAGCAGACAGCGCGTATGGGGGTGCCGTCGAGGCGGAACATCGTGTACTTCGCACTGACCGTCTTGACGAAGGCGATCAGCAGCACCTTGGGGCCCCAGCCGAACTGCACGTACGGCGGAAGCGGCTTGGGACCGGAATCCGGTAGCGGCACGAGGCAGGCCATGAGGGTCTCGACCTCCTCGGAGACGTCCTTCTTCGCTTCGTTAGACGCGTCCAGGAACATCTCCAGCGTTACCGACCTGGCCTGAGGGCCGATGTACTGCGCCTTGGACACCTGCTTCGCGCCCTTGGTCGCGTCGCGCTTCCACTCCGCCGACTTGGCGACCGTGTATTCCTTAGGGTTAAAGCTGAATTCCAGCTTGTCCTTCCCGCGCACCGTCGTTGGTCCAGTCGGGCCCTTCGGCCCAGGCTTGAGAAATTTCAGGTACGCCCGTTTGAGACTGGCCATGTCCGCGCCCCTACAGGAATCCGTGATGGGCGAGCTCGAGGGTCTCGGTCGCGACCTTGGCTGTGTCCACCGAGAGTTGCGGGCCGGTCCAGCGGACCGGGATGACGCCGGTGAGGTTCCACTCCCAGACCGGCTCCTCATCGAGGCGCATCGCGACGATGTGCGCGTTGGTCCGCTTCACGGTGCCGGACATTCCGGCGAACCACTTGGCCACCAGGGCGGTGTCGGCGTTGACCGCGCGGGTGAGCTTGATGTTGGTGTACTTCAGCCGGCCGGGGAGTTGGTGGACGAAGGAGTTGTTGCCGCCCTCCTCGCGCTGCTCGACGGTGACCTCGCAGCCCATGCCCTCACACGCGGTGAAGGCGCCCAGGTCCTGGCTGTCGATCTTGACCTTGAAGCACACGCTCACCGCGGGATCGGATGTCTGATCCGCCATCTCTCACCCTCCTTTCGTACGTGCGATCAGCGGGGCAGGTCGGTGACACATCCTGAGCGCTCCCGGTCGAGCCGGAGCTCGGTCGTGAGCCGGAACCTCAGCCGGTCGTAGAGCTTGCGGGCCAGGTCATCGAGGTCGCCGGTAGCAACACCACCGCCAGCCGCCGGTGCGGGCAGGCCGGCCACCGACGCGACCTTTGCCGCTGCGTCCGACACGGCGCCGTGCGCTCTGTCCGACGCCGAGGACAGGGCGCTCGATGCGGCGTCCGTCGCCTTGGACTTTGCGCTCGACAGCGCGTCCGAGGCTGCCGAGGATGCCGCCTGCTTGCCTGACGACACCGCGTCGTCGAGGAACGACCGGAACACGACCGACCCGTCGGCGTCCCGCGATGCCACCCCGGCCGAGATGGCTGCCGCGGCAGGGTCGGGGATCGCGGCGGCCGCACTGCGCCGCACCGGCGGCAGTACGGCCGAGGGAGCGTTTCCGGCGGCGCCTCTGGCAGGGCCGCTGGTCGGTGCGGAGCCGGGCGTGACCGGCGCCCGGTAGGAATCGGCGGGCAGGGTGCGCATGAGTTGCACGGCCGGCGGTGCGGCAGCGGCGCTGACACCGGGCCGGAGTGGGGCCGCAGCGGGCATCGTGGTGGCCGATCCGGTCCCGCGCTGGACAGCCGATGCACCAGCGATCGCTTCCGGTGCGCGGCCAGTGGCACCGCTGGGTGGCAAGCCTGGGAGGTCGGGCGCAGAACCGGGCGCGAGCAGCGGCGCGGCCCCGAGCAGGGGGCGGCTGGCCGGCACGAAGGCCGGCGCAAACGGGCTCGCCCCGATGCTGGGCAACTGCGCCGATTCGATCCACGGCGCCTGCTCACCGAGCCGGGAGAGCTGGACCGGCGGCTCGTCGGTGTCGTCCGTTGCCTGCCGTTGCAGGGGCCGGTCACCCATCAGCGGTGCGGTCACCGCATCTGATGGGTCGCCGGGGGCCGCGGGCTCGGATCGATCAGGCTTGCGCTGGGCCAGCGGCAGTCCAGGTCGCGGCTGAGCCGGTGGCGAGGAGTTGGGCGCAGGCTGGCCCGGCGTCGGCTCGGTCGGACGCTGCCCGGCCGGAGTCGGCGTCGGCGCGGCCGGAGGCTGCCCGGCCGGAGTCGGCGGGGTCGCGTCGCGGTAGACCGGCGCGGCGGTTGACGTCGGGTACGACGTGCTCCGCTGTACGGCACCCGGCACCTCTCGCAGCGGGAGCCCAACCCCGCCCGGCTGCGGCCGCCAGCCGTGGATCGGGCGCTCTGCGGTCAGCGCGACCGCCGCCGTCTGCGCGCCCGGCTCGTCGGCTGTCGGTCCCGGCGCATCCGGCCCGACCCCGAGTGTCGGCGCCTCAGTGACCGCTGGCTCGTCGTCGGCTAAGACGGGGGCCGCAACCTCAGCGGTCGGCTCGGCCAGGCCAGCCGGAGGGTCCGGCAACGCGAGCAGTTCCCGCAGCTGGTGAGTGACCGGAGGTGCCGAGATCAGCGTGGGATTCGATTGGGTCGTTACGGCAGAGGTGACCCGCTGCACGGGCCGTTTCGGCGGGGGCAGGAGCAGCGGAAATTCACTAGCTCTGGAAACGGGCACCGGCCGGGCCAGATCGGCACTGCCGGTGGGCGCCTCGGCCGAGACCTGGTGGCGGAGCGGCGCGAGGAACGTCGGCGCCTGCCAGGTCCGCAGATCAGCCTCGAAGCCGGAGGTCTCGACGACAACTGGCGGATCGCTAACGACCCGCTGCACCGGCGGAAGCGCCGGCCAGTCGGCCGGGCGGGTCGCCCGACGCGCCCGTACCGGAGCAGGAGGCGCCGGCTTGCGTCGTCGAAAGGGCCACATGGCTGCTCACCGACCTGCCGCGGACAGCCGCTGGTTAATGCGGCCTACCTCGTCGACGAAGCGCTGCCGGACCGGGTGTTCGAGGTCGAGCAGGTCGTCGAGCGGCCAGTGCAAGTGGTACGCGACGTAGGTCAGCTCCTCGTAGAGCGCATCCGCCGCGTACGTCACGATTCCCCCAGGCGGCTGCCGGCAAGGTCCACGACAAACGAGTGCTTGCACTCCGGACACCGGACCCCGGCCTGCGTGGTGCCCTCGGTGTTCACCCGGCGGTAGAGGTCCTGCAAGAAGGCCAGGTCGCTGGCGAAGAGGTTCTCGATGATGCCGACATGGACGTCGTCGATTGACCCGAGCCGCGTCACGACCCGGGCGAGGAGGACGACGGTGAGGTAGGCCGGGTTCTCCCGTACCCGGTCATCCCGCAGTGGCACCAGCTCGTCACGAGCCGTCGCGAGCCGCATGACCCCGGAGCGGTGCAGCGTCCCCGACGAGTCGACGTACCCGCGGGGGAGCTCGAAGCTGAACTCGGTCCGCAGCGGATCGGCCGATACGGAGCCGGGCTCCTGATCGTGTTCGAGTGTCGCGATGCTGCGACGCATCACTCGACCCGTTTTCATCTCGCTCCGCGCCTCGCTGCGCTCGATGCTCACTCGACCTATTTTCATCTCGCTCCGCGCCTCGCTGCGCTCGATGCTCACTCGACCTCGATCTGCTCAAACGTCACGACGAGCTTCTCGGTCAGGACGCTCGTGTCGCCCGCCTTCAGCGAGCCGATCTCCAGGCTCTTGGGCCACGCGTTGGTCAGCTTGTAGCGCTTGATCGCGGTGCCCTCGAAGTCATACACGATGACCGCGCCGCCCTTGCGGACGTTGCCCATCTTGCCGAACTGCGAGTCCTTGACCCACTTCTCAAAGCTCGTGTCGCCCGTGAGGCCACGCGTGAGGGTGACCTCACCGGCCTTGGGCCGGCCGGGCAGCTTCTTGATCATGAACTTGCCGTCACTGGTGTTCTGCTTCAACTCGATGACGTCCTGCTCGAGCTTGAGGCCGCTGACCTCGGAGATCTGCTTGATGACGACGCCGTCGACCTCGATGCCGAACGAGTGACCTACCGCGGTGTCCAGATCCGCTAGTGCCATGAGAGCTCCTATTCAGAAACGAGGCTGGTGCCGCCGGAGTACTGCGAGAGGCGAAAGACGACGAACTCGGCCGGCTTGACGGGGGCGACGCCGATCTGGCAGACGACCTGGCCGGCGTCGATGCCCTCGGCCGGGTTGGTCTCCCGATCGCACTTGACGTAGAACGCCTCGTCCGGCGTCAGGCCGAACAGCGCGCCCTTGCGCCACTCGTTGACCAGGAAGGCGCTGATGGTCCGGCGGATCTTGGCCCAGAGCGTGTCGTCGTTGGGCTCGAAGACGACCCACTGCGTGCCGTTCATGATCGACTCTTCGAGGTAGATGAAAAGCCGGCGGATGTTGACGTAGCGCCAGGCCGGATCGCTCGACAGCGTCCGCGCGCCCCAGACCCGCACCCCGCGGCCGGGGAAGGACCGGATGCAGTTGATCCCGACCGGGTTGAGCAGGTCGTGCTCGGGCTTGGTCAGCTGCAGCTCCGGCGCGAGGGCACCGCGGATCACCTCGTTAGCGGGTGCCTTGTGCACGCCGCGGGAGTCGTCGTTGCGGCCCCAGATACCAGCCACATGACCACTTGGCGGCACCGTGATCGGCCGGCCCGTGCTCGGGTCGAAGACCTTGACCCACGGCCAGTAGAGCGCGGCGTACTTGGAGTCATAGCCGGCCTTGTCGACCCGCCATTCCTTGATCTGCTGTGCGTTGAGTCCCGGCGGCGGGTCAAGGATCGCCATCCGGTCGCCCATCATCTCGCAATGCGCGATCATGCCCAGCTGCACAGCCTGGACGGCGTCGAGGTCGAGCAGGCCGCGCTGGTAGGCGGCGAGCAGGTCCGGTACGCAGACCATCGTCACCTCGTCGACGGCCTCCAGGCCGGAGAAGCCGGTACGGTCCGCGGCGTCACCGACATAGTCGTCGGCGCCGAGTGTGCTGGGCAGCGGGTCGGTGGCACCGGAGAGCGTGACGGCGCCGTCTGGCGGGCGATCCACGGTGACGCCTGTCTCCTCGATCTTGATCAGCTTCGACTGGGCCTTGACGGCGGTGACGACGTTCTGCCGGCCCTTCTTCGTGGTGACGTTCTCGTAGGTCTCCGCGGTCTGCCCGTCGGGGGTCTTGACCAGCAGGGTGAAGGCATCGGGGGGCGGGCTGTCGCCGGTCGCCGGGGCCACCTCGACGGTGATGCCGTTGCCGGCCGTACTGCCGTCGATGGCCTTGATGTCGTAGCCGGAGAGGGACGCCTGCGCGCCACTGGTGAGCTCCGCCCGCTTGCCGTTCGAACTCGGCGGGTCCTCACCGATCCGAACGATGTAGCAGTTGCCACCGCCGTTCATGAAGTAGCCGTACACGGCGTGCGCGAGGTAGGAGCCCTCGACGAACTCACCGAACGTGCCGGTGAACTGGCTCCAGTTGGTCACCAGTGTCGGGGTGTGGAACGGGCCCTGAGCCGCGACTCCGACGAAGGCGGCGACGGCGGTGCCGACCCCCTCGATCGGCCGCGATCCGGCCTCGACTTCCTCGACGTAGACACCGGGTGAGAGGTACGTCGGCATGCGGGACTCCTCAGGGTGGTGGGCGTTTCATGAGGACCGTCCCGCCCGCGGCCGGGCTGGACAACGACCGCGAGGACGCATCTGCGGGAAGCGCAACCTGCACGAACAGGCAACGACGGCTGGTTCAAGAGGGCGGTATCCGCTGCTCATCACCGGTCGCCGCCATCTACACCGAGTCGACGAAGGCCGCGTTCACCGCCTTCGTCGACCTCGCCGTCAACCTCGTCGGCATCGCCATCTCCTTCACCACTGGCACACCGGTGACCCTGCTGCTGCGCGACATCGCCGGCACGGTCGGCACGAAGCTGATCCTGCTGCGTGAGGACTACAGCGCTGAGGAATTCATCCGCGACGTCGGGAGGGCCGGGAGTTCCAGCTCGAGCCAGACCTCAAGACCGAGCTGAACACCATCAAGAAGATGGCTGAAGGCGATGCCCGCGTTGCGGCGGAGAAGGCGCTCGAAGCTCGCCTCATGATCTCAAAAGGGCGAACGACCAAATTTTGGCGGGGTTCCGCGAGCAGGCCAAGGCGCTACGGGCAGCGGCGGTCAAGGATGCGAGTGCCGTGGACGCTCTTCACGACCTGTATCGGACTCACCCCGACTGGGCGATCAAGGCGATGGCCAAGGACCCGGTGGCACACGCTGAGATGCGTGTGCGCGAGACGCTCCAAAACGCGAGCGACGTCGCAGCGATGGAGGCCGACAAGACGTACTGGCCGCGGACGCCGCACGAAGCAACAGTGAAGGTGACCGACGCGGAGGCTGGGTAACTCGCGAGCCGCAGAAGGTCGTTAGTGGCGGCGTCACCCCCGAAGCTCGACGGCGGCTCGGCTAGCTATCGCTGGTCACGCTGGTCACTGGGGTGTGGAGCATTGTGCGAGCTATAGCTTGGAAAATGCTCCACAGGCTCGGGCTCCTAACCTAGCGGCGGCGTGGCTCCCGCGCCGGGCCGACGTTGGCCTTGAGCCAGTCGTTGAGCCCGCGCAACTGCCGCCAGCCCTTGGCCACCCGAGCCTTGACCTTCGCCGTGTGCAGCCACTCATCGGGCGGCTCGGACTTGCTGGCGATCAATGACTTGTGCCGGATCAGGTCGGCTCGTGGATGGGCGTCGTCGTAGGGCTTCGGGATGCGCTTGAGCTGGTCGCCGCCGATCTCCCAGCCCTGTTTGCGCAACGTGGCCAGGATGGCGGCGATCTCGGCGCCGGTCCTCGAGTCGTCCACTGCCCCGCGCAACCGCTGAGCCTGGTCGGTGCTCGTGTGGTAGTAGCCGCCCCCGACGAACACGCCGTCTGCCGAGACGGCGAGATAGAGCCCGCCTTCACCCTCGCCGTGCCCGACGAGCGCCGCGGCCTGGGTCTTGTATGGCGTCTTGTCCTTGGCGAAACGCACGTCGCGATACGGCCGGAAGAACTTCGCCTCGCCGAACTCCGGCTCAAGGTCGTCGAGCAACGCCCGCATCGGCGCCGCGACGCATTCGTCGTACACGCTCTTGTGGTCGGTCCAGTACGCCTTGGTGTTGTCAGCGCGGAGCCCCTCGTAGAAGCTCAGCATCCGGTCGGGAAAGCCGTCAAAGCCCATGCCTTGGATCCTGGCCCATGCGGCACGGGAAGCCCAGCCTGCACCATCGGGCAGGCGGCGAACACTGTCCGATCCCGGTACGCCGGGACTAGCGTCTGAGGTGGCCTGCTCCCGTACCGAGGGAGGATGAGATGCGGGATCACCTTGACGACTTTGCGGTGCCACCGACCAGGTTGATCGGTGCACCGGCTGAGCAGAGCACGGCCACGTCCCAGCAGGCGGCGGTGCTCAAGCTGCAGCGGGACGCCGGCAACGAGGCGGTGTCTTCGCTGATGGAGGAGGAACGCTCCCCCGTGCTCGACGTGGTCGGCTCCGGCGGAGGATCTGCGCTGCCCGCGGCGACCCGTGCGGGGATGGAGGCTCGCTTCGGCGCGGACTTCGGCGGCGTACGACTGCACACCGGTGCCGCCGCAGCCGAGTCCGCACAGGGCGTCCAGGCCAAGGCGTACACCGTCGGTGACGACGTGGTCTTGGGAGCGGGAGTCGACCCTGCCAGCGCGGCCGGCGAGAAGACCCTGGCCCATGAGCTGACGCACGTGCTGCAACAACGGGCTGGTGACGTCGACGGCACACCGACCGGCGGTGGCATCAAGGTCAGCGACCCGGGCGACCGCTACGAGCAGGAGGCTGAGCACACCGCTGAGCGGGTGATGTCCAGCGAAGTCCCCGCGATGCCCACGCCCAGCGCGAGCGTGCCGGGTGTGCAGCGGGAGGAGATGCCGGACGAGGAGGAGGAGCCGGTACAGACCCTGCGCGTGCAGCGCGAGGGTGAAGACGAGGCTGCCGAGGACGAACTCCCAACCTGATGAGCGGCGAGGTCGCCCATCAAGAGGCGCCGAAGGCCCAGGAGGCTGCTCGCGATCACGACCGGCTCAAGGCCGAGGAACCGGCGGCGGGTGGCGCGATGCTCCTCGTCGGCGGGCCAAGGATGCTCTCCCCAGCGTACGTAGCCAGCCTGAAGCGCCTCGCCGACAATGCCGGGATGGCGAGCCTGCTCCAGCCGAGCACTGTGCAGCGGCCGAGATCGCCGCCAGCGTGATCGGCCGGGCCAAGGCCATCTTAGTGAAGGGCGCGACGCGAAACCCGGCGATCTGGGTCTTCAACGAACAACTGAGCGCAGTGTCGAGGGCGGCCGAGGGGCTGCGTACCAAGGCTCGCAACCTGCTCACCAGGCATCCCGTCGGCCATCCCGAGCGGGTGCGCGTGGAGGCAAGCCTTAACGCCGAAGGGGCGCTTATCGAGGCCGAGATGCAACGCCTTGAGGGTCTGCAGAAGGCCGGCCGGATCGAGGCCACATCACTGGCGCAGGGCATCCATGCGGTGGCCTCTCTCCTCGAACAGAACCTCGTGAAGCGAGCCAATGCTCTCTTCCCGCGCTTCCCCAAGCCGCCCCAGGGCAAGTGCGTCGCGATGAGTGAGTCGGGCACCCCGATGATCAGTGGCTACAGGTTCAATCCGAACGCCAGCGCCGACGTCGTGGAGCACGCCAAGGTGATCGACGCGGCACTCGTCGAGAACAAGGCGTTCGACCGGGGGATCAAGGGGCAGGCATCGGCGGGCCACTCCGAAAAAATGGCTGGCATCCGGAATCCAGGCGAGCCGATCGCCGTGATCCTGCCGATGTGTCCCAACTGCTACGCCTATTTCGCGCAGGAGGCGCGAGCCTCCGGGTTGACCCAGGCAGTCGCCGAGCCGCACCTGACGAACGTGTTCTTTCCCGATGGGGTCCGGGTCACGGTCGACCGCTCAGGACAACGTGTCGTCATCGGCGAAGGCCAGTCGATCATGACGAGATCCACGCCGGCTATTCCGGCGGCCGAGCGGCGAATCGTCCGGTAGGCGGGCCGCGATTGCGACAACCGGCTATTGCGACAGCAAGGCGTGGTACGCACCGAACTCTGACTCGACGGAGAGCCGGCCCAGCTTGCGGTACTCGCGGTGCACCGCCCGTACCAGGTCGGCCATGGTGACCGCCCGATCACCCGATGCCGCGAAGTAGGCGGCGGTCAGGACGATGCTGCGGATGTTGCCACCGGGTAGCTCGAAAGCGCGAGCGCAGAAGTCGAGGTCGAGGTCGTCGGCGCGCGGCAGCGCCGCACCCAGGCAGCGATCCCAGAGCCGCCGGCGGTGCTCCTCATCGGGCATCGGGAAGTCGACCACCGCATCGAGGCGGCGAGTGAAGGCATCGTCGACGTTGGCCCGGAGGTTGGAGGTGAGGATGGCGATGCCGTCGAAGCTCTCCATCCGTTGCAGGAGGTAGGCGGTCTCGACGTTGGCATAGCGGTCGTGGGCATCGTTGACCTCCGACCGCTTGCCGAACACCGCGTCGGCCTCGTCGAACAGCAGCACGCCGTTGACCCCGGCAGCCTCGGTAAAGATGCGCTCGAGGTTCTTCTCCGTCTCACCGATGTACTTGTCGATCACGGTCGCCAGGTTGACCACGTACACGTCGAGCCCGAGCTCGCCGGCCACGACCTCCGCGGCCAGCGTCTTGCCGGTGCCGGAGTCCCCCGCGAACAGCGCGCTGACCCCGCGCCCGCGCCCGCCACCGGGGCGCATCCGCCAGTCGTCGAGGACCAGCCGCCGATAGCGCGCCCGCGCCGTCAACTCGTGCAGCTGGCCGAGCTGGCTCGTTGGCAGGACCAGGTCGGCCCAGCCGACGGCTGGCTCGACGCGGCGGGCCAGCCGGTCCAGGCCGGCGGTGTTCTGCCCGCGTGCCCCGGCTTGCAGGTGCGCGGCGGCAAGCTCGGTCCCATCGAACGCGGCCTGCTGCAGCCCCGTCCGCGCCGCCCGCCAGACCTGCTCCGGCGAGAGGACGAACTGCGCTGTCTCGGCCACCGGGTCCAGGTCAGTGCCGTTGAGGTAGGCCTGCCAGAGCTCGCGCCGCTCCTCTGGATCCGGTTCGGGAACATCGACCACGAGCGGCACATCCCGCCCCCAGCCCGGATCCCACGTGCCCCGCCCGGTCATGAGCACCCGGCAGGGCAGGTCGGCGAAGGCCCGTACCGCGACCGGACCCCGCTCGGCCAGCGCCTCGACCGGCCCGACGACGAGTGACGCCTGCTGAAGCAGCGCTTCGCGGGCCGCCGTCTTGGCGATGGCCGGCAGGTCGTCGGCGGGCATCAGCCGGTCGAGGTCGACGGCAAGTACGGGACCGGCCGCGGCCAGGCGACTGCGGGCGACGCCCGGGACGCGTTCTCTCAGATAGACCAGGCGCGGCTCGGGCGGCAGCGGCAGTGGGCGGGCCGGCAGAATCGCACCAGCCAGGGGCACCAGCGCGGAGTCGACCTGGCCGTCACCCAGCAGGTGAGCGGTGATCCGGTCGGGTATCCGCAGCGACCGGCCGAGGTAGGGCCGTTCGCTGTCCTCGATCAACACCAGGCCGGCGTCGGCCAGCCGGCCCACCCGTGCCCGGTCCGCGGCCCTGGTGGGCTCGCCGCCAGCCAGCTCCAGCGCCAGGCCGATCGTCGCGCGACGGCGGGTCACATCGTCGTTGAGGTAGCCGTAGAAGCGTTCGAACCTCGGCTCGACATCGGGTGCCAGTGTGACGAGCAGCAGTCGTACATCGGGCTCGTCGAGGCCGAACGCCGCCGCAAGCGACCGAAGGCGCAGCGGCTCACCGGCTCCGTCAGCTCCGTCGGCGGCTGACTCTACGGCGCGTTCCTCGTCGAGGTAACTGGCGTCTTGTCCGTCGGCCGGCGGCGGCTGGTCGAGGAGGCGGTCGAGGTGTTCGTGGGACAGGTACAGGCCGCGGAAGGGGTCGTCGGGCGCCGGGTCGCCGGCCCGGCGACGGTCGACGGCTCGGCGCACCAGACGTTCGAGGGCCCGCACCCGCGCGAGCAGGTGGGCCACGCTCGGATCGGAGGTCACCGCTGCCGGACCCGCAGGATCCGGCCGGGTTGGTCGGCGGTTCCGGCCCGGAGAGTCTCTTCACCCGGCCCGTCCTCACCCACATCGACACCCTTGCGTTTGCGCCCCTTCTTGATTGGCGGACCGCCCATGACGAAGCGCGGCTCCTCCGTGACGAGAGGTGCCGCCTCGTACCGCACCCCGGTGTCGATCGGCGCGCTGACCTGTACGTCGAGGCTCGGCTTGAGATCGCCGCCGAGGGCACTCCACACGTCGGACCACGACCTGTCTTCAGGCGGCGGGATGGCGACGGTGACCGGGACCGGCAGCCGGAGGTCGGCGATCCGGCCGGACAGCGTGTCGTCGGGGAGCTTGTCGTGGCGCAGGAAGCAACCGAGTACGGCGGACAGCAGGCGGTGCTCATCTTCGGGTCGCTGAGTCCAGGCGGTGACCAGGTAGGCGAGCTTCACGTACCTCGGGGGCAGCTTGCGGCGCTCGATCCGGCCGTCGTCGTTGTACTCGTTGATCACCCCGCGCTCGCGCCGGCGCAGGTCCTCGCGGATGTCGTAGAGATAGACGTCGACCGTGGGGGCGTTGCGGCGGGCGGCCCAGTCCCGAGTCGGCGCGTCGAGGACGACCTCTACGCCATCGCCGGTCAGCGACTCGCGCCGGATCAGCGTCATCAGCGCCTGGTCGACTTCATCGATCACACCAGCCACGGTCTCTCGCGCGCGCGGCTGGCGGCAGCCGCCTGCGGGCACAGCCGCGGGCGCTGAAGGCTGCCCCTTCGGGCAATTCACGGGCCCAGCCTGACCACGCGGCGTTTAGCTGGAGTTATCGGGGTGTCCCGCGTCCCTGAAGGCCCGATAACTCCAGCTAAACCGGCACCGCCTGCGCGTGAGTTGTCGATTCTGGCGGTGCCCCTTCGTCATCCTTTGGCGAGACACTTCGTACTCTTGCGATAGGAGAGCAGTCTTGTTTACCTCAGCTTTCCCGATCATCACCACGCCGGACCTCCCGCGGGCCCTCGGCTTCTACCGCGACCTGCTCGACGCGACGATCAGCTACCAGTTTCCGCCCGAAGGTGAGCCGGTGTACGCGGGCGTCGAGATCGGCTCATCGCACATCGGTATCGGACACGACCCGGCCAGTGCCGATGACGGCGCACAGCAGCGCTTCTCGCTATGGGTGTACGCCGAGGACTGCGATGCCGCGATCGAGCGACTCCGGGCCGGCGGCGTACCCATCGTCGAAGAGCCGGTCGACCAACCTTGGGGTGAGCGGGTCGCGCGAGTGCATGACCCTGACGGCAATGTGGTCATCATCGGTGCGCGACCGACCTGAGGCCGACGTCGCCCTCGAGAGCGCATCGAGGCGCGGAGCCGAGTTGAAACAAGGACGTTCTGTGCACAAACACGCCGAATTGTTCGGCGTGTTTGTGCACAAGAGGGCGACCGACCCTCATATCGTCACGCCTCGACATGCCGAACTCGCTGACGTCACTGACTCCGGCGGTCGCATCCGACGGCACCGACTCGCTGCATGCCACGACGGCACCTGCGAAGTACGGGTGGACGGGCCGGCGAAGATCCCACTGAGCGCGCAGTTCCAGGTGACGGATCTGCGTGTGGAGTCGATCAACAGCCAGTCGGTGACCTTGCAGGCCGTCACCGCTCTCGGCGGGCCCGCGAGTTTCGGATGCGCCGGCAAAGGCTGCCGACTGTCCGCCGTTGAGTCATCGTCGACCGAACCAACAACAGCGACGGCTAGGGCCTTCGTCGGGACTGTCTTCACGGCAAACCGGATCCGGATCGAGGTGGTCGCGATCTCGGACGGGTCCGCCATCCTCCGATTCGCTCCGGTCAAATGATTCCGGCGCGCAGGGCGTAGGCGACAGCGTGCGAGCGGTTGCGTAGCTGCAGCCGGGCCGTCACGTCGTGGAGCACGTTCTTGACGGTGCGCTCCGAGTACGACAACTGCCGGGCAATGTGTGCGGTGTCAAAGCCGTCGGCGACCAGGCGCAGCACCTGGGCCTCCCGGTCGCTGACTCCGGAGAACGACAGGCCGCGCGGCGTGAGCACGTTGCGCTGCAGTTGACCCACCTGATCGAGCAGCCGCCCGAGCAGGTCCGGCGGCACCGTGCCGTCGCCTGCCGCAGCCGTACGGATCGCGCTGACCAGCCGCTCGGGGCTGGCCTCCGCCCGGCGCAGCACGCCACAGGCTCCGGCCTCGATCGCTGCCAGCAGACCGGCGTCATCGATCCGAGTCACGATGAGGACCACCCGCGCCCCGCCGAGGCGTTGCAACCGGCGCAGCAGGCGCACCGTACCGTCGTCAACCTCGTCCGCAACGGCGACGGCGACATGCAGCAGCACGCCGTCGAGCGCTTCCTCCGCAACGACGCGGACCTCCGGGCGGAAACCGAGGGCACTGGTCATGCCCGACCGCGAGATCGGGTCGGGGGCGTGAACGACGACGGGCACTGGTGCGGACATGATTCCCCCTAAGAGGCAACCGGGTGTTCGCCGCACGCTGCCCGAAGGTCCTCCACGTGCACTCAACGCAGACTCAACGGGCGGTCAACACTGCCCGAAAGGGCGTACGGGGCGGCCTCTCAGTCACCACACCGCGAGGGCACCGCCGAGTAGCACCAGGCTCAGCACACTGCCCGCGGCACTGCTGCTCCAGCGCAGCCGGGGGCGTCCCGCCACGGCCGGCAGCCGGGGCAGCCGGCGTACGGCGAGGAACCCGCTGACGGCAGCGAGCACGGCCGCGAGGCTCCACGCCAGCGGCGGGACGTCGAGCCAGGCACCGATTCGGTGCGCCAGCACCAGGCCGGTGAGCGCGGACAGTACGGATGTCGCGACCCTCAGCCGGTCGGGCGCCGGCCGCCACCAGCGCGACCTGCCGACCGGAGCGGTTGCCACGGGCAGTGGCGCAAGGATGGCTCCGAGGAGCAGCAGCACGGTCACGCCGAGGCCGAATGGGCTCGGTGAGTGCTCGGGCACCGGCCCTCCGAGCAGTCGCAAGCCAATGCGCTCCACATCGACGTCGGTGTTGCCCAGGACGGCAACCCCGCGCCCAACCGCCCGGTCGTAACCGACGTACGAGCGGAAGCCGCCGGTGGCGCCGTTGTGCCAGGTGATCTCGCGGTCGTCGTGGCGGTCGGTGAACCAGGCGTAGCCGACTCGCCGGTCCGAGCTATCGGTGAAGCGCGGCCTGGCGGCGTCGGCGCCGGGAGCCGTCCCCATCGTCGCCGTCAGCAGACGCCCGAGATCGGCAGCGGTCGCCCACAACCCGACGCCGGCGGGCAGGTAGCCCTCGCCATACCAGGGGTCCACTGGGCGGCCCCGGCCGGAGCCGCCCTCGGCAGCATCACCGACCGGGGTCTTCCCGAGTTGGACGACGGTGTCGGTCATGCCGAGCGGGCGCAGCAGCCGCTCGGTCAGCAGCTCCGCGTACGGCAGGCCGGCGCGGGTGGCGAGGGCGTGGCCGAGCAACGCCATCCCGAAGTTGGAGTAGACCACTTTGCGCGGCTGGTCGCCGACCGAGGCATCGGCGGCCGCGTCGAGCAGCCACTGCCGGTCCCAGTCAGCGTATGGATTGGTGCCGCGCAGCTTCGCGCCGAGCGCGCCTACGGTGTTCCCGACGACATCGCCGCCCAGCCGGGGCAGGCCGGAGCGGTGGCTGGCGAGCTCTTCCAGGGTGATGTCACCAACGGCGGGTCGCTGAAGCGAACGCCGGGTAGCAATGCCCTCAGCGGCTCGTCGGCGCGCACGGTGCCGTCGTCCACCATGTCGGCCAGCAGCATGCCGGTCAGCGTCTTGGTAACCGATCCGATCTCGAAGCGGGTCGCCGCATCGACGCGGGCCGGGCCGGCATCACCCACGCCGGCGGTGCGCATCGCTTGACCGTCGACCAGGACGACCGACAGGCCGCGGTAGCCGGGTTCGTCGCCGGCCGCCTCGCGAACCTGAGCTGCCAACGCGCGATCGCCGGTCGAAGACTCGCCCAGCTGGTACGGGGACGGTGCCGCGGCGACGGAACCGACGGCGGCAACCGCCGTGACGGCAAGGGCAACAAAAGTGGTCTTCATCGTTGAGCTCCCGAGAGGATGACGAACAGTGGGACCACGCGCTCGCCCGGCACCGTGTACTGACCCGCTGACGAGCGCAGCCAACCGGCACTGACCAGCTGGCGCAGGTGGTGGTAGATCTGGCCCGTCGTGCCCAAGCCCTCTTCGGCCGACAGCTCGGCGGCACTGCGCCTACCGGCGAGGATCCGGCGCAACAGCAGCAGGCGTACCGGATGTGCCAGCGCGCCGATGGCACCGACCAGCTCCGACCAGTCGGAGCCGAGAAGTTCCTCAACGGCGGTTCCGTACTGCCACTCGTAGTGCTCGCCGGTGGGTAGGTCCACGATGCCGGTGTAGAGCACCGCGCCGGGGCCTTCGGTCAGTCGAGCCCGCAGCTCACGTAGCGCCCAGAACCGCTCCTCGAGCACCGGCTCATCGCTCGCGCCACTGCGCTCGCGTGGCTCGGTCGGCTCAGCCAAGCGGCGAGATATTTCCGCCACCTGCTTCTCGAGAGCGGCGAGGCGATCGGGCAGGTCGGGCGTGTCCATGACGCCAACTTACGCTTTTACGTACTTACGTTAAACGTGTGGGCGGTCAATACTGCCCGAAAGGGCAGCCCGCGCGGCGCTGCCAGATGCGAGCACTTGCGGCCTAGTGTCCTGAGCTATGGGTGCGACCGCGCGGCTGTCAGAGGCCGCCATCCGGGTTGAATGTGGCAGCGAGGGCGCCTGCCAGGTCACGGTCCACAACACCGGCACCGTCGTCGACGAATTCAACTTCATCGTGCTGGGCGAGTCGGCCGCGTGGAGCACAGTCGACCCGCCGTCGTTGTCACTGTTCCCCGACGCCGAGGGGAGCGTGACGGTCACCTTCCGGCCACCGCGCGATGCGGGTACGCCGGTCGGCCAGCTGCCGTTCGGAGTGCGCGTTGCCTCGAAGGAGGACCCTCGCGGGTCGGTCGTCGAGGAGGGCACCCTCGACATCACTCCGTTCGTCGACATCTCCGCGGAGATCGTGCCGCACACCTCACGCGGTCGGCAGGCCGGCTCTCACGAGGTCGCCATCGACAACCGGGGCAACCAAGCGGTCGAGGTGGCGCTGAGCGGGACCGACCCCAACGATGACCTGACCTTCCGCTTCTCCGCGACGTCGGTGACGGCAGCACCAGGTACGGCGTCCTTCAGCCGGTTCCGCGTCACGTCGCGAGGGCTCCTGTGGCGGGGCACGCCGGCGACCCTGCCGTTTGCGGTGACCGTCACCCCGGCTGGCCAGGAACCGATCCGCCTCGACGCGTCGTTCCAGCAGCAGCCGATGATCCCGGCCTGGCTGCCGCGGACCATCGCGGTGGTCATTGCCCTGATCCTCGCCGCGGCGATCGCCTGGAAGGTCGTCCTGCAGCCCTCGGTCCGGCGTACCGTCGCCGAGGCGCCAGCCATCAAGGAAGCCAACGCCAACATCCAGACACTGGCCGATCAGACCGGGGTCCAGCTGCCCTCGCCGGGCACCACCATCTCGCCCAGCCCTGGCGGCGGGAACCCGACAACTCCTGATGGCACTCCGCTCGGCAATCCGGTCACCGTGCCGGTGAGCGTCACGGTGTCACCTGGCAACACCGCAGCGGTACGGGTCGCCTTCCCCGCCAACTCGAAGACGGTCCTGTCACTCAGCTCAATCGTCGTGCAGAACGCATTCAACGACGCTGGGGTCATCGCAGTACGCCGGCACCCGGGGGGTGTGGCGGACGCCTCGGAGGACGAGGTCCTGCTGCGCCAGTCGCTCTTTGGTCAGCCCAGCCCCAGTCTCGTACTGACCCCCGCACTGGCTCTCGGGGCCGGGGACACGCTCCTGGTGAGCCTGCAGTGCGTGCAGCCGGGCAGTGTTGTCACCGGTGACCCGGACAACGCAGGCAATCCGAATCCTCAGTGCGACATCAGCCTGCTCATCAGCGGCTTCGCCCGGGGCGATGGCAAGAACCCGCCGGCAACACCGTCGCCGTCGCCACTCGCGCCGTAGCCGGCCAGCCGCAGAAGGCACCTCGGGTGCCCCAATGGGTAGCCCGATGTCCCTAGGCAACTCGCCGTTTCGGCGACCAGGCTGACCGGGTGTTTCACGAGGTCGATGAGGCCCTCCGCTCGCTGGTGCGTGCGGAGGTCCTTGGTGATGCCCAAATCGAGATCGCCTTCGACCCGCCGAACCGGCCGTGGATCGCCGCGATCCAGGGACCGACGATCAACTTCTTTCTCTACGACGTGCGCGAGGACACCGCTCGCCGAGACGTCATGCTGGAGCCGGTGCTCGACGAGGCCGGCAAGATCATCGGCCGCCGCGCGCCCGCTCACCGCTACGACCTCTACTACCTGGCATCGGTCTGGGCACCGGCCGTTGCGCTCGAGCACCAGATCCTGGCCGCACTCACGGCCGGCCTCGCCGCGTACGAAGTGCTGCCCGCCGAGCATCTCTCCGCCGGGTTGCGGCAGGGGGGCACGGTCCTGCTGTCCACCGCAGGCGGGATGAAGCGCGGCATGCCGGGCAACTTCGGCGGCGAGCTGAAGTTCCAACTGGAACTCGTGGTCACCGTGCCGATGCCGGCCAAGGTGGACCTGCCCGTCGCCAAACCCGTGGACAGCCCGCTGACCGCCAACGTCGCCGGACCCGACGGGCAGCGCGAGCGGATCGAAGGCCGGCCGGGCCAGTCGCCGCCCGCTGTCCCCCAACAGCGCGCGCAGGCTGGGGCGACGCCGCCCGGGATGCGTCCGGATCAGACCCGGCAGGACCTCGCCCGAGCCGCAGCGGGCGCACCCGCGACACGGCCCGGTGCGACCGGAGCGGCAGGTACGGCTGGTGCGGCCGGGCCTCCGGCGGGGCCGGGCGGAGCGCCTGCCGCGAGGCCCGGAGCCGCGCCGCAGGCTGGCGCCCCGAGACCGGCCGGCGCCGCACCTGGGGCAGCACCGGCTGGGCGACCGGCCGATCCGATGGCCCAGGTACGGGCCGCGATGGCGCAGGCGGCGCAGGCGCAGGCCGCCCTCGCACAGGCACAAGCGGGCCTGGCCCGTGCCCTCGCCGGCCCGCAACCAGCCAAGGCCGCCGCACCACCGGCCACCGGCGCACCACCGACGGAAGGCGCCACGCCACCAGCGAAGGCCGCACCTCCCGCCAAAGCTGCGGCACCACCAGCGCCGGTCGCACCGCCAGCCACGGCCACCGCGCCACCTGCAAAGGCCGCATCTCCTGCGAAGGCGGCAGCCCCCGCGAGGGCCGCGAAGAAGGCGGCGCAGCCGCCGGTGGACACACCCGCTTCCCCTTCGGGCAGCTAACCGCCGACGCCGTATCCCGGCCCCACCGCCGCGACTCTCCCCCGCGCAGTCACCACAGCGGGTGGTGCGGAAGCACAGGGAGACAGAGATGTCGGAGGAAGAGGAGTTCGGCTCGATCGGCGAAGACGCCATCGACGCCCTCTACGACACGGGCTACGCAGTCGGTGCCCTGGTGTCAGGAGAGCCTGAGGTCGCGGTCGACCGCTTCCTCGACGCCAGCGGATCAGCGCTCGACGCGATCACTGACGGCGGCTTCAGCCACCTCGTCGACCGCGTCGAGGGCGACACCGGCCTCGATCTGCGCGACACGGTGCAGGACGGACTGGAGACCGCCGGCAACGCGATGGGTGACGCGGCCTGGGCCGCGACCGAGGCAGCCGGCGAGGTCTACGACGATGTCGCAGCCGGTGCCGAGGAAGCCTACGACACGGTGGCGGGGTGGTTGGAGTGAGCGAGCAGCCCACAGACAAGTCCGAAGAGGACCGTACGGACAACGACGAGAGCGCGCTCGACAAGGTCGGCGACGCCGTCAGCAGCGCAAAGGAAACCGTATTCAAGCTCGGTGGCGCCTTCAAGCGCGGCGTCTCCGACGCCCGCGACGACCTCTAGCCCAACGACCCATATCAACCAGTGCTGGGAATCGGGCCGCTCGCTCCAGCCAGTCCGGAGCGAGGGCCCGCCTCCTGCGTGATCAAGAGAGGCACCTCTCATGCCGCAGTACCTGTCCCCCGGCGTCTACGTCGAGGAGCTCGAGTCGAGCTCACGCCCGATCGAGGGCGTCGGCACGGCGGTCGCGGCGTTCGTCGGCCTCGCGGCCGACGGGCCGCTGCACACCCCGACGCTCGTGACGAACTGGACGCAGTTCACCAAGACCTTCGGCGGCTTCTGTGAGGGCTCGTACCTCGCGCACGCCGTCTACGCCTACTTCAACAACGGCGGTGGCATCGCCTACATCGTGCGCGTCGGCCGCGATGCGGCCAACGGGGCCGGGCAGCCCGCTCGCGCCGAGCTGCCGGCCGGCAGCGGGCAGGAGCTCGGCGCGTACCGCATGCGGGCACTCGAACCCGGCGAGACCGGCAACGACATCCGCGTCGAGATCCACCACCCCGACGGTGACGAGTCATCCGACAGCTTCCGGCTCGAGATCCGAAGCGGTGACGACCACGAGTCCTTCGACGGCCTGACGACCACACGCAGGCAGCGCAACAACGTGGTCACCACCGTCAACCAGCGCTCGAAACTCGTCCGGATCGAGGAGATCGTCAAGGCTGCCGAGGGCAAGGCGATCGAGCGCCCGGCGACCGGCACCGTCGTGCTGGCCGGTGGCGGAGCTGCGCCGACCGATGTGGTGCTGGCCCCCGACGAGTACGTCGGCGACGTCGCCGACCGCACCGGCTTCGCCGGCCTCGAGGCGATCGACACCGTGACGATGATCTGCGTACCGGATCTGATGGCCGGCCATCAGCACGGAAAGCTCGACCTCGAGCAGGTCAAGGCCGTCCAGCTGGCGATGATCGCGCACTGCGAGCTGATGGGCGACCGGGTCGCGATCCTGGACCCACCCCCGGGCCTCAACGCCCAGCAGATCCGCGACTGGCGGGTCGACGGCGCTGGCTACGACTCCAAGTACGCCGCGCTGTACTGGCCGTGGGTCAAGGCCTTCGACCCGATGACGGGCAAGAACGTCCACGTACCCCCGTCTGGACACATGGCGGGCGTGTGGGCACGCAACGACGCCACGCGCGGCGTGCACAAAGCGCCGGCCAACGAGATCGTCCGCGGAGCTGTCGACCTCGAAACGAACATCACGAAGTTCGAGCACGACCTGCTCAACCCGGTCGGCATCAACTGCATCCGGGCCTTTCCCGGCCGGGGCATCCGCATCTGGGGAGCGCGGACGCTGTCGAGTGACCCGTCCTGGCGCTACATCAACGTGCGCCGCCTGTTCAACTACGTCGAGGGCTCCATCCTCGCCGGCACGAGCTGGATCGTCTTCGAGCCCAACGACCAGGACCTCTGGGGCCGGGTCAAGCGCACCATCAGCACCTTCCTGTACCGGGTCTGGCTCGACGGCGCGCTGTTCGGTTCGACGCCGGAGCAGGCGTTCTACGTCAAGTGTGACGACGAGACCAACCCCTCGGAGGTCATCGAGGCGGGCCAGGTCGTGTGCGAGATCGGCATCGCCCCCGTCAAGCCGGCGGAGTTCGTTGTCTTCCGGCTCGCCCAGCTACCCAGCGGCACGTCCGCACTGAGTGAGTAGGAGAAACCAGCCATGCCTATCGGCATCGATCCGATCGCGACATACGCCTTCCATGTCGAGATCCAGGGGATCACCATCGCGCAGTTCAAGGAAGTCGACGGCCTGTCGATCTCGATCGGGGTCATCGAGCACCGGGCCAACAAGCTCACCGGCCAGCCCATCATGAAGAAACTGCCGGGCACCGTAAAGTTCGAAGACATCGTCCTGTCCCGCGGCAAGGTCAACGACGGGGCGTTCTGGACCTGGATCAAGCAGGTGCAGGACGGCAAGATCGACGACGCTCGCAAGGACGGCTCGGTCGTCCTGTTCGACTACGCGCATGGCGAAGTCAGCCGCTTCAACTTCAAGCAGGGCTGGCCGTCCAAAGTGGACATCGGCAAGCTACAGGCCGGCGCCGACTCCGTCCTGCTGGAAACCGTCACGGTCACCCACGAGATGCTCGAGGTCGGCTGATGACCCTGCTTGTTGATCGGCCCGGCGCCAACGCCGAGGCGGGGCTGGTCACCGAATACCCGTTCACGCTGCCTCGCGGCTATCTCGACGACAGCGGCACACTGCACCGCCAAGGCGTCATGCGGCTGGCGACCGCCCGAGACGAGATCGCGCCCCTGCGCGACCCGCGGGTACGCGACAACGAGGCCTACTTGACGGTCATCCTGCTCAGCCGGGTCATCTCCCGGCTGGGCGAGCTGTCCGATGTCAACGTCGGCATCATCGAGGGGATGTTCGCCACCGATCTGGCGTTCCTGCAGGAGCACTACCGGCGGATCAACTCCGAGGGCGGTACGCACGCCACCGTTCATTGCCCGTCGTGCGAACACTCCTTCGAGGTCGACCTCGCCGGAGGCCGCCTGGGGGAATCGTGACGTACGCGACCGACCGGTTGTACGAGGAGATCGCGTACGTCGCGTACCACTTCCACTGGCCGCTATCGGAGATTCTCGACCTGGAGCATCCGACGCGGCGGCAGTTCGTCGACGAGATCGCCGCGATTCACCAACGCGCAGAGCAGAGCTGAGCCATGCGGTGGCCCTTCCGCCGCCGAGCGCGGGTGCGGTCGCCTGCTGAGCGGCCGGCTGCCCCGACGCCGAGGATCGCGCGCCCGCAAGGTGCCTGGCGCGACCTGAAGCCGCTGCCGAGGGTGGCGATGGCCAACCCGTCGGTCGCTGCTCCTGGCCGGTTCCCACCGTCCCTAGCCAGCCGCTGGCAGGTGCCGCCCGCGCTGGGGACGCTCGGGCACACGGAATCCCTCGCCGCGACCGCCGGTCATGTCGGGACAGCGGCCAGAACACCAGTGACGGGGTACGACGGGGTCCCGGACCTCGTGTGGCCCACTGTCGCCGAGGACCCGCCGCCACCTCTGCTCGGCAGTTGGCCGGAGGGCGCGCGGCCCGCCTCCGCGCCTGCACCTGCCCTTTTCGATGAGGCGGCCGTACGACCGACCGTGGACCTCGCCCCGGCGGAGCAAGAGTCTCCGAGGTCGCTGGCGATTCCGGATATGGCTGCCGCCGGGCCGCCTGAGCGTCCAAGGATTCCACCGCCGCCGACCGAGCCAGCACGGCCGCCGTCGCGGATCCGCTGGCTGCTTGGCCAACTCAGCCCACCGTCGCCGCGGCACACTCCTGCCCCGCAGTCACCGGTCGTGGCGCCGGCGCGAGTGCCACTCCCGGGACCGCTGCCCGGCCTCCCGCCGGCGCGCTCGACCCAGCCGCTGCCCGGCGGGCCGTCGGAGCGGGCAGCCGGCCCGGCCCGGCAGGAGGGCAGCAGCTGGTCGGCACTCGATACCCCCGGCCCGGCCACCAACACCCAGGTCACGCCCGCCCCCGGGGCCGCCGACGACGGGCCCCGGGCGGCGCGGGAGTTCGTCCTCGGTGAAGCTCCGAGCAGCCGTCGCACGCTGCCGACTCCGGCCGAGCAACTGCCGCCCGCACCGACCGTCCTCGGGCCTGCTCAGGCCCCTGCCGACGCGACCCCGATACCGCGATCCAGCCCAGCCCCCGCCGAAGCAACACCACCGTCTCAGTCGGAGCACAGCACCGCGCCGATCCCGGCCACCCTGGGCCAGGTGCCGCGGCCGACGACGATCGGCGAACCCACCGCAGCTGCCGTGGCACGGCCACTGCTGGGCGGGCTGCCCCCGCTGCTCGTCATGACCCGCACCGTGCACGGCCCGGCACGCGCAACCACGGCCGAGCGACCGGTGCGGCCCACGACCAGCGCCCACACCGCGGGTGAGCCCGACCCACCGCCGACCCATGTCGGCGCCGGCGACTCCGGGCTCGGCGTCCCGTCGTGGTTCACCGGCCGGGCCGGGGTGCCCGAGCCAGCGACAGCCGAGCCGGCCGGAACCCTGCCGTGGATGGGCGTGGACTCCTCGTCAGACCTATTTGGAGCACACCCCGCACAAGCCCCGCCGCTCGCCGACCACCCCCAGGACGATCATCCACAAAGGACA
>Ga0136617_10000108_pt1 | contig 57090 bp, 58 predicted proteins | sample AntDrymUQ3222106_2_FD_129672 | JGI IMG/M metagenome (GOLD analysis project Ga0136617, IMG submission 129672) | Polar desert sand microbial communities from Dry Valleys, Antarctica - metaG UQ322 (21.06) | ecosystem: Environmental > Terrestrial > Soil > Desert | place: Antarctica: Dry Valley...
GCCACCCGCGCCCTGGAGCGTCTGCAACAACTCCCGGAGGTCGTCTGCGGATTCTTCGGTGACCCGTCGCTGGCCTACATCGGAATGGGACAGGAGTCCGTTAGCTCAGTTTCCGGTTAGTACCATGCACGGGTAGACCTCGGCCAGCGCCTCGTTGAGCGCAGGGCCCGTCCGCTCGGCGAACCGGAGGAACAGCGAGAGGGGGCGTACCTCGTAACCCGCCTCCTCGAGGATCGGCTTGAGGAGTGCGAGCTGGAACGACGGGAAGCGGGTGCTCATCGTCGGCATGCTGACCAGCGCGACGGGCTTCACCGTGGGCCGCCCAGTCTGAGTACGCCGGACAGCGCGTGGTGGACGAAGTCGATCCGCACGTCACTGGCCGTCGCCGAGGTGCGGACACCGCCGATCGCCCACTCCGGGTTCGGCAGGACCGCCGCGTCGCGTGGCTGGTAGATCAGCGAGTCGAGGAACGCCAGCGCACCCTCGCAGGCCGTGCGGTAACGGTGCTCGCGCGCGCCGTCGCCGTGCTGCTCGGCGGCGGCGCGCGCGGCAGCGAGTGCCTCCAGGTACAGGGCCGTCGTGGCACCGGGGGCGTCGCGCTGGTGGTCGTTGAGGAAGGCGCCGGACTTTCCGGACTGGAATCGCAGGGACCAGTCCACGATCTCGAAGGCGAGCTGCGCCCAGCTGTCGTCGAGGATCGACCCCCACGCGGCGCAGGCCTGGGTCAGCCACCCCACCGCACCCCACGCGTGGTTGTGTCGGAAGCGCATTCGGTAATACCGCAGCGCCGCCTGCAGCGGCTCGGCCGGGACCTCGGCGAGTCCGCTGCCAGCGGCCGCGGCGAGGGCCAACAGCGCCTGGCCCGGGGCGTAGTCCTGGAAGGCCTCCCGGGCGTTCGTCGCGTCCCGGTGGGTGGCGAACCGGCCGTGCCGGTCGATCTGCCCGACCAGCGCCGCCGCCATGGCGGCGCCCGTGTCCGTGTCCGCGTCCGCGCAGCCGAGCTCGATCCGGGTCAGCAGGACGAACGCCAGCTCGGAGATCGACGCGGACGCGTCGTCCGGACCGAGCCAGCTGTCCGGCCGCAGCCGCACCTCGGGCCGGTCGAGATCCTCCAGCGCCTCGGTCTTGAGCCCGGCCCGGGCCTTCGTCCACGCCCCGTAGGCGATGCGTGCCGGATGCGCGCCGGTGTGGATGCGATCGGCGAAGACGTCGTAGCGGGCCGCGTAGGGTTCGCCGGGCGCGGTGTGGTGGCGTCCGGTGTAGGTGCGAAGCAGCTGGTACAGCCGCTCGGCCTGCGCCTCGGGTGAGCCGGCCGGCACGCCCACCGGTAGCCCGTGCCGCATCGGGCGCACGCCGGTGCCGTCGGCCAGCCACGTCGTGCAGTCGTAGCGGGTCCACCGGTACGGCGGGCGGGTGATCCCGGCCTTGTCGATCACCTCGAGGACGTACTGCCGGGGCGTCAGGTTGTGCGTGACTGCGACGAAGGGCAGCACGAACCCCGTTCGATCCCGCTGGCGGACCTGCAGCGCCTGGTCGGCGAACCGGGTGGGCCGGACGACCCAGTCGGGATCGGCGACGCCGATCTCGTGGCGGTTGAACAGCAGCGAGACGCTGACCGCGACCGCGTCGGCAGGGGCGGCCGCGGTGAAGCGCCGATCGTCGACCGCCGCGGCGACGAACTCGGGGAGCCGCGTTCCGCAGTCGTCACCGAACCCGCCGGCGCAGCCTGTCAGCCTGCCACCGGCGTACACGGTGACGAAGACCCCGACCACACCGGCCGGCAACGGCGTCCCGTGCTCAGCTGCCGTCGAGCCGTCGAGCTCGCCCAGTGCCAGTGCGCTCGCCCGGACCGGCGGGGACACCGGTGGGTTGCCAGGCCTCGCCGGGCTCCACCACCTTCCGCACCCGGTGCCGGTAGAGCTGATGCGGCTCGAGGGGTAGCAGCCGCGCATTGCGCCGCGCGGCATGCACGTACTGCTCCCACTCACTAGCGATCCCGGGCATCCGGGGGAGGGCGCCGCCCATCCGGGGCGGCCGCTCCGCGCTCCGCACGACGATCCCGTACCGGTCGTTGTCCAGCTCGCCGACGGTGCATTCTTCGAGCTCGCCGAAGAACGTGACGGCGATCGCACAGCGGTCCAGGACGTCCAGGGGATCGCCGTCGCCCTGCTGGAGGTGCTTCGCCGACTGGACGGCCGCGAGCACGACGTCGTGCGGGAGCGGTCCGGCTTCCTCTCCGGGGAAGTGCCAGAAGCCGCTGCGAGCGGGGCGGACGTGCAGGCTCGCGCGGAGCCGCAGGCTCACCCAGCAGCCACCGGAGCCGTCGTAGGAACCGTCCAGCTCGGTCGGGGCCGACAACACCAGCCCCGACCGCAGGTACTCAGCCATCACCTCGCGAGCCAGGTGGGCGGGATGCAGGCCCTCCGTGGCGCGGCGTGGCGCCCAGGAGACCGGACCGGGCTGCTTCGTGGGGTTCGGCCGGTAGCCGCGCTCGCCCTCCATGTGCTGGATGAAGTCCTCGAAGATATCGAAGACCGCCGCCGCCCGATAGCCGCGCTCCACCAGCCGGGCCATGCCCCGCTCGTAACCGAAGCGCACCAGGCACACGCCGCCCTCGACATGGAACCCGGCGTCGGTCAGCTGCCGCGCGCAGGCGAGCATCGACTGGCCCGACCTGATCGTCGGGTACGGGACCTCACCCGCGTTGATGCCGCAGGTCTGCATGCCGTAGAACGGTGCACCGACCCCAGCCTCGCGGGCCAGCAGGCGCAGGTTCATCGGATACCCGGCCCAGGCCCGGCCAGTAGAACCCGTGTTGGGTCTCGGAGGTATCCGAGTGGACCTGTCGGTCCTCCTTCATGTCGACGGCCTGTCGAATCGGGGAGGCGATGATGCAGGAAACGGTCACCCCGGCACAGCTGGACAACGATCAGGCCGGTCTTGACGTCGGCGTGGAGGGGCAAGCCCGGCCACGCCAGGACCACGGCCCCAGCATCGTCGCGGGAGTTCTCTTCTGGGGTGTCGTGATCGGCATCGTCGCGCTCACGAGCGACACGGCCCGCGACTTCCTCGCCGGGTGGCGGTGGGCCGCCGTCGCCGTCGCCGCGGTCGTGGCCGTCACCTTCCTGGTGGCCCCGGTCCGGAGACGGCTGCAGGCTCAGACGTCGACGACGCGTGCCGCGCTCGTCATCTTCGTCGTCGTACCGTTGCTGCTCGCCGGGGTGGGCAGCGTGACCGTGCTGTCGCAGGCCTACCAGCTGGTCGTGTTGCGGGTCGTCTTCCTGCTCGTGGTGTGCCTGCTCCCGGCGGCGATGTGGTACCTGTTCATCGCGACGCGGAAGGCGAGCCTTCTCAACGAGTTCCTCACCAACCTCCACCGCCTGGGCCTGCTCGGTCGCGTCGGCGACGAGGACGAGACCGCCAAGAACCGCCGCATCCACAGCTACCTGCAGCGGTTCGAGGCCATCTACGGTGACCTGCCGTCCACGGTGCAACAGGGCGTGACCCGTGGTTGGTCGGTCTCGTACACGAGGTCGGACGCCAGCGGGTCCGCCGCGCTGTCGACCACGACGGTCCCGGTCATCCTCTCGACGGTGCTCATCGCGCTGGGCTGGCTCGTCACCCTCCCGCCCGGCGAGACGATCCCGGTCGACGGACCCGACCCGTGGGCGGTCGCGTTCGTCCCGACCGGCTCGCCGGTCACGCTGGCGTTCCTCGGCGCCTACTTCTTCTCGCTGCAGATGCTGTTCCGCCGCTACGTCCTTAAGGACCTGCACGACAGCGCCTATGTGGCCGTCACGATGCGGATCATCCTCGCAGTCATCGCGATCTGGGTCCTGATGAGTGTGAGCGATACGGTGCTTCCGCTCAGCGACGAGCAGCTGCTGGTCGCCGGCTTCGTGCTGGGCGTGTTCCCGCGCGTCATCTGGCAGGTCATCGCGTCGATCTTCAAGCGGATCACCCGCGTCACCCTGCCGAGCATGCGCTCGGACCTACCGTTGGGTGATCTCGATGGCCTCACGGTGTGGCACGAGGCGCGGCTGGAGGAGGAGGACGTCGAGAACGTCCCGAACATGGCCAGCGCCGACCTGGTGGAGCTGCTGTTGAGCACGCGCCTGGCTGCGGAGCAGATCATCGACTGGGTCGACCAGGCGATCCTGTACACGCAGCTGGGACCGCAACCGAAGGATCATGACCTCCGATGGCAGCTCCGTGTCCACGGGATCCGGACCGCCACCTCCCTGCTGGTCGCCTCGGCCGAGGCGCGGGAGGGTACGGAACGGGCGGAGTTCGAAAAGATCTTCCAGAGCGAGCGGGGCGTCAGCATCCTGCCCACCCTCGAGGCGGCGCTGACCACGAACTCCAACCTCGAGCTGATCCGCCGCTGGCGACGCCGACCCGCACGGCATGCCGGCCGCGGCCTGCTCCTAGACGGTGCGCCACGCCCCAGCCAGTCTTGATCCTCTGAGAGCTCGAGTCGAAGGCGCACCCGATATGGACACATATCGGGGTGAGAACCGGCCGTTCGGCACCGACGTGGAGCCATATCGGGGTACTGCGCGTGGCTGTGCGAATTGGCTCAGCGGGTGATTCCGGTGTGGCCCAGGGAGTAGCGCCCGGGTTGTGGCCAGACGGCGAGTCCGTGCGGACCGTCGCCGACCGGGATCCTCCTGATCAGCTGTCCGTCCACGGTGGACAGTACGTAGACCTCCCGGCTGTAGCGACCGGACAGCCACAGCTGGGCGCCGTCGGCGGTGAGGTTGCCCATGTCCGGGCTGGCGCCTGCGGGTAGTTGCCAGGTCGTCAACGGCGCGCCGGTGTAGGCGTCGAGCACGCTGACGCTGCCTGCGTGCCGGTTGGTGACGAACATCCGCTTCGCGTCCCGGGACAGGTAGATACCGTGCGTGCCGCGGCCGGTCGGGATCTCGCGCAGCACCGTCGTGGCAGCTCCGTCGAGGACCCAGACCCCGCCCTGCTGGCTGTCGGCGATGTAGAACACCGAGCCGTCGGGGGCGAGCTTGATGTCCTGCGGACCCATCCTGGTGTTGCGGACCGGCATGTCGATCATACGCAGCAGGGTCCGGCTCACCATGTCGACCACGGCGACCCGGCCAGCGAACTCGCAGGTGAACACGGCGGTGCGGCCGTCGGCGGTGAACTCGGCGTGGTCGATGCCCGCGCAGTCGGGGGTGAGCAGCTGGCCCTGTTCGGCCCAGGTGTGCGGGTCGTAGAAGACCAGCCGCTTGCGCGCCTCGGCCACTGAGATCGCCGAGCGCCCGTCCGGGGTGAAGTACATGTTGTACGGGTCGATCACCGGGATGTTCGTGCCCGGCAGGCCCGTTTTCGGGTCGAATGGGGTGATCTTATGGGTGGTGTCGTCGGTGGCGTAGAGGGTCTGCATGTCGTAGGACGGGACGACGTGCTGCAGCTCGCCGCCCAGCTGATAGCGCCCGACGACCGCGAAGGTGGTCGGGTCGATCACCCACACGTCGCCGGAGTTGTTGTGCGGTACATACACCAGCGGTTTCGCCGCCCTGGCGGCCTCGGACAGCATCCCGGCACCCGCACTGGCGTAGACGTTTCGCGGGTCGAGGACCGGCGGCATCCCCGGCAGCGGATCCGCAGGCGCCATGCTGGCCGACGAGGTTGGGCCACCCGATCCGGACCTCGGCGGTGGAGGTGTCGAGCAGCTGGCCAGGCCCACACCCGCGAGTAGGAGCGTGACCAGCAGCCGCACCGGAACCGAACTCGTCACGAATCGCGTCCTCTCAGCCGAACAGCTGCCGTGCCGTCACTGGGGTGAGCCCCCGGGAGGCGAGGTCATCGAGCATCCCAGGTAGCGCCTCCACAGTGCCGGGGTGCCCCAGGTGCAGGCTCACCACACTGCCGGGGCCGGCGGTAGCGACGTACCGTCGGATCGCTCTCGCTCCCGGATCGGTGAAGTCCCGGGAGTCGACGTCGTAGGACAGGACGGTCGGATACCCCGCGGCGGCCGCAGCCCGGAGTACCGTGGGGGTGGCGTGCTGAGCCTGGGACGGCCGGAAGAACGTCCCCGGAGTGCCGGTCAGCGAGGCGATCCGGTCGCGGCAACGCTCGATCTCCGCGCGCACCCCAGCCTCATCCAATGCGCTGAGGTCGGGATGCGACCAGGTGTGGTTGCCCAGCTCATGACCGAGGTCGGTGACGAGGTGTGCGGCGTCGGGGTACCGAGCCAGCCAGGTCCCGACCGCCAGCACGGTGACCGCGGCGCCGCGGTCGTGGCACCCGCTGAGGATCTGCCGGGCAAGGTCGAGATCACCGGCGCCGTGGAAGGTCAGAGCCACCTCCGGGCGCCCGGACGAGCCATGGTCGAGCTCGCTTGCGGACTCAGGTCGCTGTGGGCTCGGTACCGCGGAGCTCGGCGTCCCTGGCGCGGCGGATGCCGGCGGGGGTGGCTGCTGCGTCGCTGCGCACGCGACTACCCCAGTCGCCCCGGCCAGCGAGAGGGCGGTCTGCAGCACGTGCCGACGCGACAGTGCTGCGGCCTCGCTCGAATCCACGGCACCGGAGGGTAGCCCTCCCGAGGGCCGGGAACCGGCGTCGACGGCCGGTTTCCCCGAGTCGTTGCCCTCCGCTTGCCGGTGGCTAACCGGCGGCCGGGCGTGCCTGGTGTCGGGGCCGTCGAGTCCCGGAACGGCGCCTCGAAGCGCTACGGTCTGCTTCCACCGGACTGGTCGTCCGAGCTTCCCGACGTCCCCGCCGGGGTCAGCACCCCTACCAGACCCCCCGCAATCGTCGCGAGGATGGTAGCGAACGAGTCTGGAAAGGTACCGCCCCGAAAGGCGATGACCGACCAGGCGATGCCACCGATGACGAAGTACACGCCCAGTGCGGCCACAACCAGGATGTAGAGCCAGTTCGGAAGTCCGGCGCGAGGCTGTCGAGGCTGCATGGTTCTCTCCTTCGTCGTCCGGCGCCCAGGTCAGCGCCTGAGGCGCCGGGGAGCTGACGTGAAGTTTCTATCCAAGGTTGGTCAGCGCCTCCGGCGGGTCGGTCTCGACCCGCTACGGCGCCACCAGCCACCGCCGTGGCGCGGGCTCGTGGTAGACGTGCCCGCCTTCGGCTGACCAGCCACGACCAGCCCGACTGCTCGTTGTCACGGCGTCAAGTCTGGCTGTAGCGCCTGCACCACTCAGCGCCGTCACCGTCCTGCAGAGCGGGCTGATTGTTACCGCCTGATGTTGACCTGGCCGCGGATGGCCTCGGCCGGTGTCGACGTGGCGGGACGGATGACGGCCAGCAGCCGATCGAGCACGGCCGTCGAGTTGGCCTGCCGCTGGGCGTCGCGGCTGCGTGCGGCAGTGAGCAGCACCACCGCAATCGGCACGGTGATCACCAGCCCGAGCACCAACAGCATCCCGGACAGCGCCGGAATCAGGTAACTGGCCACCATCAGTCCACCGCCCGTGGTGACTGCGCCCGCAGCCCTGGCTGTCACGCTCACCGCGGTATCTCCCGGGCCAACTCGCGTAGTGCGCGACGTAGCGTCGGCACCCCCATCAGCACTCGTAGCCCGTGCCGAACTTGACCTACTCGCGATATTCCCGCCTCGGCCACCTGGATGAGCTCCGCGGTCAGTTCCTCTCTCCACCGATCACGTCTACCGGCTGGCAGGAGCCGGATCGCCATACCCAACAGCCGATGCGCCGATCTGCATGGTGTCGCGCCGATTGCCATCGCATTGTCTCCAGCGGCGGCAACAGCTTGAAGATCAGCATGGAAACGATCGACGAGGGCGCAGAGGTTGGCGAGGGCGCGGTCAAGCTCGCGGATTTGGTCGAGGTCGTGGACGAGGCCGAGGCCGAGGCCGCGGGCGAGGTCGCGGGCGAGGTCGCGGGCGCGGATGAGGTTGAGGGCGAGGTCGCGGGCGCGGGCGAGGTCGAGGTCGAGGTCGCGGGCGTGGGCGAGGTTGAGGGCGAGGTCGCGGGCGAGGTCGCGGGCGTGGGCGAGGTCGAGGACGAGGACGGGGGCGCGGTCGAGGTCGCGGTCGAGGTCGCGGGCGAGGTCGCAGGCGCGGTCGAGGTCGCGGGCGAGGTCGCGGGCGCGGGCGCGGGTGAGGGCACGGGCGAAGGCGAGGTCTGGCCCTTTCACAGAGCACCACCAGCGGCCAGGCCGGGGTTCAGCCGGGCGGCGAGCGGTGCTGGCGTGCGGACCCTGGCGAGCGCGGCTTGCGCGCGTTGCGCGCCGCCGGGGGTGAGCCGGTAGTACCGACGTCGCGGCCGACCCTCTCGGTGTGGATCGAGGTTCTCCCAGCGGCTTTCCAGCCACCCGAACTGTTCCAGGCGGGCCAGGATCGGGTGGACGGTGCCCGACGCCAACCCGGCGGCCTGGCCGATCTCCAGGCCGTACATCTCCCGGTCTGGCTTGTCGATCAACGCTCGTAGCACCATCTGCGTCGGCAATGTCATCTTGGGGCCTGTGCTAGCCATACGCGCACTCTACCTAGGGGCCTTGGTAGAATGCAACCGAGGTGCTATCGGCGGCCACAGGGGGAGTCGGTCACTCCCAGCTTGTGATCAGGGGTGTCGCCCGCCACTGCTCGATGGCCGGGCGGAGGCCCTCGGCGAGCATCGGGAACTGGGGTATGAGGGCGAGGCACGCGATGGCCTGGAGCATGCGCGTGAACTCCATGATCCGCAGCAAGTTCTCGTCCAGTGGGCGCAGGCCGAGTGGGCGGCGGTCACGTCGTAGGCCGCCTGGCCTTCCGGGCCGAGGAACGTGAGGTCCCACTCCGCGGGGCCGAGGGTGACGTGCTCGAAGTCGGAGCACAACTCACCGTCGGGCGTGACGATGATGTTGTAGAATGGCGCGTCGCCGTGGATCGGTTGGACGCCGGCCCCGGGGAACGCCGCCTCGAAGGCGGCCCGGGAGCGGCGATCGGCTCGATCGTCGCCCACTCGCGTCGCGCGCGCTCGAGATCGGCGGCGCTGAGGAGGTCGGGTGAGTGTTCCAGCTGCGCGAGGCCGTCGAGGATGGACTCGTCGAGCGGCATGAGGAACGGCAGCTCGCCGGGGTACCCGCGCAGGGCGGCATGCAGGTGTGCGGTCACCTCCGAACACCGACCGGCGTCGAGGTCGGCGTCCTGGACCTGCTCGACGAGCTGCCACATCGTCATCGAGAACCCGTCTCGTGCGACGGGTTCGCGCGGCACCAGGGGGCTGGGCGGCACGACCGGGTGGCCGCGGTCGGCGAGCCAGCCCGCGACCGTCAGCTCCACACGCTGCTGGGCGGCCTGCGCGTCCGGGTCGGCGGCGACCGTGCGTGGCAGGACCGTGGGCACGCGTACCACCACCGGAGCCGGCGCGAGGTGCACCACGACGGAGAAGACGTCGTAGAGCACCCGTGGCTCGGACACGGTCAGCCCGAGATCGCGGTCCGCGGCGGCCGCGGCGGCGACCGCCCGGCGGGTGCGGTCGCCCATCTCCTCGTCGGTGATCATCGGTCGCCATGCTGCCACAGCCCGGGTGCCACCACCGAGATGGTCGGCAGGCTGTCGTCCCTGTTCACGGCGATGGCCGGGTATCCTTGCGATCATGGGCATCGGACGTCGAGCGGGCGCCGGCCGGGGCAGGCGGTGACCCGCGAGGTCTCCGCCGTGGCGGCGGGGGAGCGCGTACTGCACGTGCCCGCGCACGGCGGGGTGCTGGTGTTCGACGGCCACTGCGGTTTCTGCACCCGCGCGGTCCACGCCGTCCTCCGGCTGGACCGCCGCGGTCGCGTCCGGGCCCTGCCGCTGCAGGGACCGCAGGTGCTGGCGCTCACCGGGTTGACCCGGGAGGCCGCGCTGCACGAGGCGTGGTGGATCGGTGCCGACGGGGTGCGGCTCGGTGGGGCGGGGGCGATGAGCGCCGCGGTGTCGGCCGTCACCGGTGTGCCGGTCGTGCGGGCCTACCGGCTCCCCGGCCTGCGGGCGGTCGCCGACCGCGGCTACCGGTGGGTCGCCGAGCACCGCAGGGTGCTGCCGGGGGTCACCCCGTACTGCACCGCTCGGCCCGAGGCCTGCTGTGACGCCGACGTCGGCTGAGGTATATGGCACGAAGGACCACGATGCGGGAGGACGCGACGATGGACAACGGCGGCTGGCGACGGGGCGAGCGAGCGGGCGTGGTGCTGTTCTCCGCGGCGCTGCTGGGCGCGGTGCTCGCGCCGCTGCGCCAGTACCGGCGGCCGCTGCGCGAGCGCGTCGACGGCTTCCCGCTGTCCTGGTACCCGATGTTCAGCGCGCGCCGCCGTCGCTGCGCCACCCTCGGCTACGCCGTCGGCGTCCGGGCCGACGGGTCGCGGCGTTACCTGCCGTCGTCCGCGCTGGGACCGGGCGGCGTCAACCAGGTGCGCCGCCAGCTCAACAAGGCGGTCCGCGAGGGCCGCGCGCAGCCCTATGCCGAGGCGGTGGCCCAGCGGGTGTGCCGGCTGCCGCGCTGCGCGGACGTGACCCGCGTGGAGGTCGTCCGCGGTCACTTCGACCTGGACCGGTGCCTGGTCGAACGCCCGCCGCGGGCCGCAGAGACCGTCGTCGCGGCGGCGGAGGTGCCGACATGCTGAGCCGGCTGGATCGCCTGCGTCCCCGCCCGGGCCTGGGCGCCGCCGTCCCCGCCGCGCGGATCGGCCTGGTGCGTGCCGCCCTCGGCGGCTACACCCTGTACTACCTCGCCCGTCGACGGAGGATGCTCCGCGAGGTGGTCCGCACCGACCCCGCGCAGTTCGCACCGGTGGGCCCGGTCCGGGTGTTGACCAGGCCGCTGCCGCCCGCACTGGCCGACGCGCTCGACGACGCCACGCTCGTCAGCACGGCCCTGTTCGCCCTCGGCGCCGGGCACCGGTTCACCGGTCGCGCCCACGCCGCGCTGCTCACCTGGACCCTGGCCTACCGCAACTCCTGGTCGATGATCTTCCACAATGACAACCTGCTGGTCCTGCACACCCTCGCGCTCGGCGCGGGCCGCAGCGCGGACGCCGTCTCGGTCGACGCCGCCTGCCGAGCCGACGCACCCGCCCCGCACCCGCGGTACGGCTGGCCGCTCGAGCTGATGAACGCCACGACGGCCGCGGCCTACCTGATCTCCGGTGTCGCGAAGGTCGCGGGAGAGTCGGGGTGGGGCTGGGCCCGCGGCGACGGCCTGCGCCGCCAGGTGGCGATCGACGGCCTGCGCAAGGAGGTCTTCGGATCACACCCCCGGCCGCTGGCCTACCGGCTCTACCCGTACCGGAGGCTGTTCACGGCGATGGCCGTCGCGTCGCTGCTGGTCGAGCTCGGGGCACCACTCGCGCTCCTGGACCGCCGGCTCGGCCGGCTCTGGGCGCTCGGTGGCTTCGGCATGCACTGGGGAATCCTCGCGATCATGGGAATCCGGTTCCGCTACCAGCTCAGCGGCGCCGCGTTCCTGTCCTGCTTCGACCTCGAGCGAGCGCTGGGCGTCGTGACGGCGGGAGGCCGCGCGGCTACTGCCGGACGTGCAGCGTTCCGTCGCGCAGCTCCCATACCGTGCCTGTCGCGGGCAGCCTCTCGGGCCGGTGGGTGATCACGACGACCGTGCCGTCGAACGCGCTGACCAGGCGGTCGACGACCCCGGCGGCCACCGGGTCGAGGTGCGCGTCGGCCTCGTCGAGCAGCAGGACCCGGGGCTTGGCCAGCACCGCCCGCGCCAGCGCGACCCGCTGGCGCTGGCCGGCGGACAGGCCGCGGCCGCCCTCGCCCACGCGGGTCGCCAGGCCGTCGGGCAGCGTCGCGAGCAGCTCGTCGAGCCCGCTGGCGCGGACGGCGTCGTCGAGCGCGGCGTCGTCGGCGTCGGGGTCGCCATAGCGCACGTTGTCGGCGATGCTGCCGCGCAGCAGCGGCAGGTCCGGCCCGGCCAGACCGATCGCCCTGCGCAGCCCGCCCTCGTCGAGCACCCGCAGGTCCACGCCGTCGAGCAGGACCCGGCCTCGGTCGGGTTCCACCAGGCCGGCGAGCACGGTGAGCAGGGTGGTCTTGCCCGAGCCGTTCGGCCCGACCACGGCGACCACGCTGCCCGATTCGGCGATCATGTCCAGGTCGCGGAACACCCCGTCCACGGTGACGCCGCGGGCCTCCAGGCGGCCGGGGCCCGTCGGCATGGCCACGGTGACCTGGGCGCGCGGGCGGACCGGGCGGCGCAGCATCTGCTCGAGCTTCTCCCTCGCCACCAGCGCGGCGGCCCGGTACTCGGCCACCCGGGACAGGTCGCGCAGCGGGCCCGACAGCACGCCGATCACGGCGAGCGCGGCCCCGGCGGCCGCGGCGTCGACCTGCACGGCCAGCGCCGCGACGAGCGCCGCGGCCGAGGCGATCAGCGTGGTGGCCTCGCCGATCGCGCGCACGGTGCCGATCATGCGGGCGCGCCGGACCATCGCCGTGCCCAACCGGGCACCCTGCCGGCGGACCAGGCGGCGCTCGGCGTTCTCCCGGCCGAAGGACTGCATGACCATCCGGTTGCCGACGTGCTCGGTGACGTGCGCCGCGACCCTGCTGCGGCGGCGCCGCGCCAGCCGGTTGGTCTCGTTGAGCCGCGGGGTCACCACGTCGGTCGCGACGAACCCGATCCCGATCACCGCGCCGACCGCGACAGCCATCGCTGGAGCGGCGATGGCCAGCGCCACCAGGCAGCCGAGGATCAGCGGCACGGCGACGGCCAGCCGGGCCAGCCCGAGCGAGGCCCAGCGGCGCAGCGCGCTCATGTCGCCGACGAGCCGCAGCGTCGACGCCCCGGTCGAGCGGCGGTGCTCGCGGAGCGGTGTGCGGGACACGTGCCCGAAGGCGGTCACCCGCACGTCGTTGACCCAGCTCTGCCCGAAACGCTCGGCGAGCACCCGCTCCAGTCCGACCAGCGCGGCCGTCACGAACGCGAGCGCGAGCAGCCACAGCGCGGTGCTGACCACGTAGCCGGTGGAGTCTACGGCGGGATCGGTCAGTGCCGACACCACGGAGCCGACCAGCAGCGACCAGCCGACCGCGACACCCGCCAGGCCCAGCCCGACCACCACCAGCACGGCGAAGATCCATCGACGGTGGCCGGCCATCGGGCGCGGGAGATCGGGCTGGGCGGAACCGGTCTCGGGGTCGGTCTGGCGCAGGTACCAGGGGACCGGGCTGAACCAGCCGGGCCGCGGGTCGGTGCCGGTGCGGGGAGTGGGGCTGGGGCGGACGACGGTGCCGATCGGGACGTCGGCCGCTCCGCTCCGCTGGGCGTTGACCATGGTCACGCACCCGCCAGGGCGATCGGGCCGGTGACCGGCGCGACGCGCGCGAGCAGGTTGGTGGCCAGGGTGGGATCGCAGAGGTCGGCGGTGTCGTAGACCGGGACGTCGAGCCCGGTCTGTGCCTCGCGCAGCGCCAGTGGCGAGGCCGTGACCAGCCCGGACACCGCCAGAACCCGCTGACCGCACGCGCGCATCCGCGACACCCCGAGCAGGGCGCCGGCAGCGTCGCTCGCGGCGAACACGGCGCCGTCGACACGCTGCTGGACGCTCGGGTGGGCCAGCAGCTCGCAGGTCTCGCCCTGCAGCACCCCGTCGGCGATCTCCAGCACCACGGCGTCCACGCCGCGGGCGAGGAGATGGTCGTGCATGTCGGCGGCGAGCCGGGCCAGGCGCGGCACCGGCATCCGGTAGGTCGTGACGAAGCCGAGGTCGGTGAAGTCGAGCGCCTCCGCGGCGCTGGCGTCGTCGTAGCTGTTGCGGTCCCCGCCTGCACCCGTGCCGGTGATCTTGCCGGCGCCGACGCGCAGGCCCGCGCGGTCGAGGCCGTGCACCAGCGAGGCGACGGTCGTGGTCTTGCCGGCGTTCATGGACGTGCCGGCGACCAGGATGGTCGGCACCGTCGCGGCGCCGGCGGTGATCGACTCGGGTGGAGCGGGGAGCGCGCCGTCGGCCACGTTGAGCACGCCCGACGCGGTGGCGAGCAGGCCGATCGGGCGGATACGGGTGGCGTCGGTCATCGACGAGTGCTGGCTGCGCACCCGAGCGGCGCAGCCGCCCGCGGCGACGAGGTCGCATTCGTCGAGGTCATCGGGGAGTTCGGCCTCGAACTGGTCGGGGGCGTAGCGCGCCCCGTAGGCGACCACGATCTCGTCGCCGCGGTAGAGCGAGGACCGGCGGCTGCCGGTCAGTTCCAGCTTCTCGTGCTGGCCGATCGTGACGATCTCGGCCAGCACGAGGTCGCCGTGACGCGGCGCCCGACCGGGCCCGGTGACAACACGCAGCGGCCGGTCCAGGTCCACCCGGCGGACGCTGTAGGCGACCTTGGCGCGCGCGATCCGATCGGCCTCGATCCGATCGGTGTGCCCTCCGTCGAACGTGCTGGCCATGTTGACTCCTCGGGAGCGGTGGGGTGGTCGGTCCGCCATCGTTGATCACACTCCCGGGCCTGCGTGAGCGTCGCATGAGCGATCGATGAAGACATTCTCATCGGCGGGCTTGCCCGGAGCGGGGGCGACACGTGCGGCAGGATTCACACTTGTGACCGACCGGCGGACCGGAACCTCGCTCGCTCGCCTGGGGCTGACCGAGCCCTGGGTCGAGGCGACGCTCGCCGAGCTCGGCTGGTGGTCCGGCGACGCGCCGGTCGAGGGTGCGGAGTCGATCATGTGGGCGCTGGCGCGCAGCCCCGATCCGGACCTGGCGCTGCGGACGGTGGAGCGGCTCGCGCACGCCGTCGCGGACCGCTCCGCCCTCGACGCCGCCCTGCGCGCCGACACCGGCCTGCGCGGGCGGCTGCTCGCGCTGCTGGGCAGCTCCACGGCGCTGGGTGACCACCTCGTCACCCATCCCGACCGGTGGCAACGGCTGAGCGAGAACGGGTCCGAGCCCCCGTCCGACCCGACCGAGGCGCTGCTCGCCGCCGTCGGGGCCGATCTCGATCACCCGCCGGGTGGCGCGGTCGCGAGCGTGACCGGAGCCGAGGCGATCACCGCGTTGCGGGCCGCCTACCGCGACGAGATGCTCGTGCTGGCCGCCGCCGACCTCGCCGCGGTGGGGGAGCCCGAGCTGCCGGTGCCCACCGTCGAGCACGTGGCCGCGCGGCTGGCCGATCTGGCCACCGCTGCGCTGCGGGCGGCGCTCGCGGTGGCCGTCGCGGAGGCCGGCGGTGAGCCGGGCCGGCTGGCCGTGATCGCGATGGGCAAGTGCGGTGGGTACGAGCTGAACTACGTCAGCGACGTCGACGTCGTGTTCGTCGGCGAGCCCGCCGACCGGGCGACGACCTGGCTCGCGCGCCGGGTGATGCGGATCGCGGGGGAGGCGTGCTTCGAGGTGGACGCGAACCTGCGCCCGGAGGGCCGCCAGGGCGCGCTCGTGCGGACCCTCGACGGGTACGTGTCCTACTACCAGCGATGGGCGAAGACCTGGGAGTTCCAGGCCCTGCTCAAGGCGCGGCCGATCGCGGGTGACCCGGAGCTGGGCGCGGCCTACGCCGAGGCCGTCGCGCCGATGGTGTGGAACGCAGCGGGCCGCGACGACTTCGTCGCCGACGTGCAGTCCATGCGCCGGCGCGTGGAGGAGCACATCCGCCCCGACCACGCGGCGCGCGAGCTCAAGCTCGGGCCCGGCGGGCTGCGCGACGTCGAGTTCGCGGTGCAGCTGCTCCAGCTTGTGCACGGACGCACCGACGAGGCGCTGCGATCCCCCTCGACGCTGGACGCCCTCGCCGCGCTGCTCGACGGCGGCTACGTCGCCCGCGAGGACGGCGTCAACCTGGCGGCGTCCTACCGGTTCCTGCGGCTGCTCGAGCACCGGCTGCAGCTGCAGCGGATGCGTCGCACGCACCTGCTCCCCGCGCCCGACGACACCGCCGCGCTGCGCTGGCTGGCCCGCGCCGCGCGGCTGCGTCCGGACGGGCGTCATGACGTCGTCGGGGTGCTCACCGCGGAGTGGGGGCGCAACGCCGGGCGGGTGCGCCGGTTGCACCAGAAGCTGTTCTACCGGCCGCTGCTCACCGCGGTGTCCCGGCTGCCCGCCGACAGCACGCGGTTGTCGGAGTCGGCGGCGGCCGTCTGGCTGGGCGCGCTGGGCTGGGCCTCACCCGAGGGCGCGCTGGGCCACCTGCGGGCGTTGACCTCAGGGGTGTCGCGGGCGGCGGCGATCCAGCAGACGCTGCTGCCGGTGCTGCTCGACGAGCTCGCCCGCAGCCCCGACCCGGACCGCGGCCTGCTCGCCTACCGGCGGGTGTCCGAGGCGCTCGCCACCACACCCTGGTACCTGCGGCTGCTGCGGGACGAGGGCCTGGTCGCGCAGCGGCTGATGCAGCTGCTCGGCACGTCGGCGCTGGTTCCGGACCTGCTGGTGCGCGCGCCGGAGGTGCTGCGGCTGCTTGCCGCCCCGGCCGCCGGGCAGGCCGACGAGCTGACCCGCGACCCGGCCGAGGTGGCCGTGTCGCTGCGCACCACGGTGGCCCGTCAGCAGGACTCGGACTCCGCCGCCGCCACCGCGCGCTCGTTGCGCCGCCACGAGGTGCTGCGCGTCGCCTGCGCCGACCTGCTCGGCGAGCTGACCCCGCAGCAGGTGTGCGAGGCGCTGAGCTCGGTGTGGGTGGTGGTGCTGGCGGCGACGCTGGAGTCGGTCGAGCGGGCGCTGGGCGCCTCGCCGCGCCCGGCCCGGGTCGCCGTCATCGGGATGGGCCGGCTCGGTGGCGCGGAGCTGGGCTACGGCAGTGACGCGGACGTGCTGTTCGTCTGCGAGGCGCTCGGGGACGCCACGCCCCACGACGCCGTCCGGTACGCCACGACGGTGGCCGAGACGGTGCGTCGTCGCCTCGGCGCACCGAGCCCGGACCCGGCTCTCGTCGTCGACGCGGATCTGCGCCCCGAGGGTCGCTCCGGTCCGCTGGTGCGGACCCTCGACTCCTACCGCGGGTACTACGCGCGGTGGTCAGAACCGTGGGAGGCCCAAGCGCTGCTGCGGGCCCGCCCGGTGGCCGGGGACGCCGACCTGGGACGACGGTTCGTCGAGATGATCGACCCGGTTCGGTACCCGGCCGACGGCCTGGATGCGGCCACGGTCGCCGAGATCCGCCGGATCAAGGCCAGGGTGGACTCGGAGCGGTTACCGCGCGGCGCGGACCGGGGCACGCACACGAAGCTGGGCCTCGGTGGCCTCGCCGACGTCGAGTGGACGGTGCAGCTGCTGGCGCTCCAGCACGCGGGCGACCTCCCCGAGCTGCGCACCACCTCGACCCTGGACGGGCTGCGGGAGGCGAGCGAGGCGGGGCTGCTCACCGCGCAGGACGCCACCGAGCTGGCCGCCGGCTGGACGATGGCGACCCGCGCGCGCAACGCGGTGATGCTGGTGAAGGGCAAGCCCGGGGACCAGCTGCCCCGCTCCGGCCGCGAGCTCGCCGCCGTCGCCTGCGCGCTGGGCTACCCGGCCGACGGCGACCCGGGCGTCTTCCTCGACGACTACCGCCGCGTCACCCGCCGCGCCCGCACCGTAGTAGAACGCATCTTCTACGCCTGGTAGGCGGCTCCGCCGCCCGTGCGCGGATAACGTTGTTCGGGCAGCGATAACCACTCACGACCGCCGTAGGCGCCGGGTTAGCGTGCGTTTGTGCCTTCGGCTCAGACGCTGGTCACCTTCGTGCTCGCCGGCACGGTGTTCATCGCGATCCCCGGGCCGAGCGTGCTGTTCATCGTGGGCCGGGCGCTCGCGCACGGCAGGCGGACGGTGCTGACCAGCGTCGCGGGCAACACCACCGGTGCGTCGCTGCTGGTGGTCGTGGTCGCGCTGGGGCTCGGAGCGGTGGCCGCGCAGTCGATCGTGGTATTCACCGTCCTCAAGTTCGTCGGCGCCGCCTACCTGGTGTACCTGGGCGTGCACACCTACCGCACCCGCGGTGACCTCGTCGCGGAGCTCGGCCGCCCCGGTGGCGGGCCCGAGCAGCGGGTGTTCCGACAGGGCGTGATCGTCGGGGTCACCAACCCGAAGGCGCTGATCTTCTTCGCGGCGGTGCTGCCGCAGTTCGTCGATACCGGTGCGGGCAGCCCGACGACACAGATGCTGGTGCTCGGCCTGCTGTTCGCGCTGTTCGCCGCCGGGCTCGACAGCATGTGGGGGTTGGCCGCCGGCACGGCACGCGACTGGTTTGCCACCTCCCCCGCGCGGTTGCGGCGCATCGGCGGCGCCGGTGGCCTACTAATGATCGTGATAGGCACGACCCTCGCCCTCACCCCCCGCCACCCCTGACCCCGTCCCCAACCCCCGCGAGTCGGTACGAACTGGCGGTCGAGTCGGTACAAACCGGTGCGCTCCTCGGGTGTTGACGCCGTGACGCGGTCCCGCTCGGCTGGCTCATCCGGTCGACTCGGGCGCCACCTTGTGCCGACTCGCGCACCAATCCGTACCGACTCGCGGGATCAGGGGTGGGCGTGGAGGGCGGTGATCAGCCATTCGAAAGCTGGGACGGAGGAGGGGATGGGGGTCCAGCCGTTGAGCGTGCCGAGGAGCTGCCAGTACCGCTCCACCCGGCGGTCGGTGAAGGTGGCGATCATCGTGGCGAGTTCCGCGCGACCGGCCGTGTCGAGGTCGGCCGGCACGATGCGGTCCAGCACGTCTCGCGCCTGTGGTGAGTCCGGGGCGATACCGGCGGCCAGGGCTGCACCGGCGTGCTCCATGGCCGGGGCCGGGTCCCATCCGGGCGGGTTGGCGGCGGCGTCGGACCCCGCGGTCGCCATCTCTCGCGTGCGGGCTCGAAACGACGGGTCGGCGACGAGCTCGGCGAGCTCCACCCACGCCTCCACCTGCTCGGTGGTCGGGTCGTCGGGCAGTTCGGTGGGCAGGGTGCGCATCCCGTCGGCGATCCGGGCGCCGGGGGCGTCGGGGTCGGTGCCGGCGAAGGTGGTGTCGACGAACTCGTCGATCATCTGTTGACGTTCGGCGGCGGAGAGTCGGGCGAGGTCGTTCATCAGGGCTGCCTTCCGGGCGGAGGGGGTCCCGCGGGCGAGCAGCGTGCACACGGCGCGCTGCGTTCGCAGGGTGCGGATCTGGCTGTCGATGGCCTGCACGTGCGCCGCCGCCACGTCCTCGACGCTGCGGCGCCGGTCGAGCACCAGGCGTACCTCGTCGAGACCGAGGCCGAGCTCGCGCAGGGTGCGCACGAGGTCGAGGCGTGCGACGGCCCGCGCGTCGTAGCGACGGTAGTTCCCGATCGAGCGGTTGGTCTCGGGCAGTACGCCCTCGTCGGACCAGAACCGGATCGTGCGGATCGGTACGCCCGACCGGTGGGCGAGCTGTCCGATGGTGAGCAGAGTCGCGTCGGTCATGTGATCATCCTCGACTCTCCACCCGGTGGAAGGTCAAGCGTTTTCCGCGTGGTCAGTAATGGGTGATCGGTGGTCGGGGCCGCGGAGGCGCGTGTGGTGCGGTTTCCGGTCCCGAAGCGTCGATCATGGAGGAGCGCGCGGGTCCTCGGGAGGGTGCCAGACTGGCGTGGTGGGAGACGGGGAGGCGATGGTGCCGACGGTGATCGCCGATCACCCCGCCGTCCTGTTCGCCGCGTTGCTCGCACTCGGTGCTGTGACCTGGCGGGCGTCGTGGCGCCGCACCCGGACCGTGGTGACGATCGCCCACGAGGGTGGGCACGCGCTCACCGCGGTGCTGGCCGGGCGCGGCCTGACCGGTATCCGGTTGCACCCTGACACCTCGGGCCTGACGATCTCCACCGGTGCCCGCCGGGGGCCGGGGCTGGTGCTCACCGTCCTCGGTGGCTACCCGGCGCCATCGCTGCTCGGGCTCGGCGGGGCGGGGCTGGTAGCCGCGGACCGTGCCGCGCTGATGCTGTGGATCGCGCTGGTCCTGCTCGCCGCCACCCTGATCCATGTCCGCAACCTCTACGGGGCGGTCGCCGTGCTGGCGACCGGTGCCCTCGTGGCGGTCGTCGCCGTCCGGGGCGATCTGCGACTGCAGGACGGGTTTGCGGCGGCGCTGTGCTGGTTCCTGCTGTTCGGTGGACTGCGCGCCGTGCGCGAGCTGCAATGGGACCGTCGCCGGGGCCGGCGCGGGGGCTCTGACGCCGACGTGCTCGCTCGCCTCACGCGCGTGCCGGGCGGAATGTGGGCCGCGCTGTTCTGGTTGGTGGCCGGTGGGGCCGTGATCGCCGCGGCCTGGATCCTGCTGTTCTGACCGACCAGGGAGCGACGCGTGACGACGACGAACGAGATCGGCGACTGGAACCAGAAGATCATCGAGGAGTTCCGCGCCAACGAGGGTCGGGTGGGCGGCATGTTCGAGGGTGCCCTGATGATCCTGATCCACCATATCGGTGCGAGGTCCGGCACCGAGCGCGTGACACCGCTGGTCTACCTCCCCGAGAACGACGGCCATATGGTGATCCTCGCGTCCAAGGCTGGGGCGCCGACCAACCCGGACTGGTACCACAACCTCAAGGCCCACCCGGCGATCGACGTCGAGGTGGGTGTCGAGACCTTCCCGGTCGTGGCCACCGAGGCCGAGGGCGAGGAGCGTGCGGAGATCTGGTCCCGGGTCGTTGCTGCCAACCCGGGATTCGACGAGTACCAGCAGAAGACGACCCGGACGATTCCCGTGTTCGTCCTCACCCGGACGACCTGACCGCCTCGGTAACAGGGATGCTGGCGTCCTTACGTGACGATGCGGTAACCGGCTTCCTCGACGGCGGCGCGGACGTCCGCAGCGTCGACCGGCTCCGAACTGGTGACGGTGACAGCGCCGGTGGGTAGGTCCACCGCCACCTCGGTGACACCGTCGATCTCGCTGACCTCCTCGGTGACCGAGGCGACGCAGTGCTCACAGGTCATCCCGGTGACCGTGTAGACGCTCTGGCTCATCTGTCGGTTCCTTCCGTTCAGGACCGGACGAGACGGGCGATCGCCGCGCTCGCCTCGGCGACCTTCTGGTCGGCCACGACCCCACCCTCCGCGGCGGCCCGGGTGACGCAGTGCTTGAGGTGCTCATCGAGCAGGCCCAGAGCCACGGCCTCCAAAGCCCTGGTGGCGGCGGAGACCTGCGTCAGCACGTCGATGCAGTACTGGTCGGTCTCGATCATCTTGGCGATGCCCCGGACCTGCCCTTCGATCCGGCGCATCCGCTTGAGGTAGGCGTCCTTGTCCTCGGTGTAGCCGTTCATCGGTCCTCCTCGCCCCGCCGAGGCCAAGATACTATAGGGGGGTAGTGTACACCGTCGTCGTCACGCGTCGATGCCCATGTTGATCACACCGAGATATCCGTCGCCCTGCTGGCGGATGGTGAGCAGGCCGGTCTCGTCGAAGATGTTGTCGGTGGAGTTCGTGGTGTCGCGGCCGGTGTGCTCGTTGTAGGGAGCAGCGGTGTAAGCCTGGTCGGTGATGGTGTCGTCGATGAACAGCTGTGTGGTCAGTACGGTCTTCTTATCGATGTGGACTTTGCAGTGAATGTGCGTCGTCCGGCCGCGATACCAGCCCGGGTAGATCGTGACGAACTGGACGACCCCGTTGGAGTCGGCGACTTGGGCGCCGCGCAGGTACGTGCCGTCGTCACCGGTAGCAGCTTCGGCATCTCCGACGCTGTAGGAGCCGTTGGACGTCTCGCCTGCCGAGTCGACGGCCCCGGGTGTCCCACCCGGCGGCGGACCACCTGGCGGAGCCCCGCCGCCGCCACCGCGACCACCGCCGGTAGCGGAGGATTCGAAACCGGAGTAGCGGCCGCCCGCATCGCAGTGCCAGATCTCGACTACCGAGTTCGCGACTGGCGCGGCGTTCCCTCCGGATATGCACTGGGAGGTGTCCTGCACCCGCAGAGCGAGGGCCAACGTCGTGCCGGGTCGGTCCTCGCGGATGTCGGTGCGGATGCTGTCGACGTCGAACCAGTAGGGGCCCGGTGTCTGTTCCTTCGACAAGGTGCAGGTCGCAGCCTCGTCGAGCAGGGCGATGAGATCGGCACCTACCGGGGCGGTAGACGAGGCAGCGCCCGCAGCGGTTGTGGCCGGCGCAGACGCCGCGCTGGAGGACGCGGTGTCCGCGCCGCAGGCGGCAAGCAGGCCGGTGAGTCCCACGGAGCCGCCGATCGACAGCGCCCGACGCCTGCTGACCCGGAGCCTGCTGAGTCTTACTTCCTCGTTCATGCCGGTGTGCGTTCTTTCGATCAGGCCGGTCTGGCCTACGAGTGAATGTGATCGAGAGCCTTCCAGGCCTTCCTGTGCCCGACCTGAAGACAGGCGGTGGCTCGGGAAGAACATCGGGACGGCTCTCCGGAGCGGCCGACGAGCCGGCTGGCGTATTACCCCTGGTGGGTATAGGTTGCCGGTCGGCCGCCGCGTGGACGACACCGATGTGTCTCGACGGCCGAGGCATGAGACCGTCATGAGGGGTGGCGCACGATGACCGAGTTCCTACCGGTGCTGTTGCTGCTCGCGGTGGCGGTTCTCGGGGTGTCCATGGTGTACACGTCGTCCTTCCTGCTGCGGCAGGCGCGGGGGGTGTTGGCTACGGCGCCGTTCCTGTCGGGTACGGCGCCGGTCGAGCACGCCGTCTCCCGCTACCACGTGCGCTGGTACACGATCACGATGGTGTTCCTGGCCTTCGACATGGAAATGGTCTTCATGTATCCGTGGGCCGTCGTGGTGGCCCAGATCGGGCCGAAGGCCGTGATCGAGATGTTCGGGTTCCTCGCCGTCCTCGCCGTCGGGGTCGTCTACGCCTGGCGCGAGGGTGCGTTCCGGTGGGTCTGACGGGGTGGTTGCGACGGCACGCGACGCCGCGCCCGTTGCTGGTGACGGTGCCTGGCGGGGGAGCCATGCGGCTGGCCGCGGAGCGCGAGCTCCGGGAGCGGGGCTGGGCGTTCGCCAGCGCGCCGGCCGAGGCCGACCTGTTCGTCGTCTGCGGTGTTCCGGGCCCGGAGCTCCAGGACGCGGTCGAGCGGGTGTGGTCCGAGCTGCCGTCGCCTCGCGCCCGCGCGGACATCCGGGATGAGGCGGGCGCGGCCGGAGCGCTCGACCGTGCCCATGCTCGGCTCGATGACGCCGAGGAGCAGCGCGCCGATACGCAGGCGCGAGGCGGCGGGGGCGTGGCCGAGCTGCCGATGGCGGACCGGGCGCCCGACCGCGACGGGCTCGTGCTCGACCAGCTGCATGTCAGCCTCGGCCCGGTCCTGCCCGACTGGCCCGCGGGTGTGGCCCTCCAACTGACGATCCAGGGCGACGTCGTGCAGTCCGCGGAGGTCGAGGTGGTGGGGGAGTCCGGCGTGGGTACGTCGCCGTGGGTCGGCGACGCCCGGGCCGCGGCGCTCGACAGCGTGGCTCGCCTGCTGACCGTGTGCGGGTGCGACACCGCCGCGCGGACGGCCCGGCGGCTGCGCGACCAGCTGCTCGCCGGTGTGGCCGATGACGCCGAGCTGCACCGGTTCACCCGCCGGCTGCGCCGCTCCCGCACGCTGCGTTGGGCTACCGACGGCCTGGGCTACCTCGAGGGGACGCGCGGCGACCTGGCCGGCGACGCGACGCAGCGCTGGCGGCGGTGGGTCGAGGTGGTCGAGCAGCCCGAGCGCTCGGGCCGACCCTACGGCGGGCGGGCCGAACGGGCGCAGGTCGCGTTGGAGGTGCTGCCGGAGCTGCTGGAGGGCCAGGAGTTAACAGCCGTGCGGGTGGTGGTGGCGTCGCTGGACCCGGATCTGGACGCCCTCCCCTCGACTCACCCTCAGGGGGCGCAACGGTGAGCGCGGTGACGCAGGCTCCGGTGTGGACGGTGCTGCTCGTCCCGGTGCTGCTGGGCGCCCTGGCGTTCGGCGGGGCGGCGTTCGCCCGCGTGCTGGACGCCCGTGCCGACGGGCGTGGAATCTCCGCGGCGGTGTTGGCGGCGCCGCTGGCCGAGTCGGGACGGTTGTTGCTGCAGCAGCGCCGCGCGGTGATCGCGTCGGACCGGCTGCTGGCGCGCACCGGGGTGGTGCTGGTGCCGGTGGCCGCGGTGCTCGCGGCGTTGGTGGTGCCGTTGGGTGGGAGCACGGCCAGTGACCTGTCGGTCGGGGTCGTGTGGTTCAACGCCATGGAGGTCGTGGTGTGGGCGGCCCTGTGGATGGCGGGCTGGGGCACCAACTCGGTCTGGGGCCTGGTGGGGGGCTACCGCTTCGTCGTGCAGGGGCTGTCCTACGAGCTGCCGCACATGTTCGCGCTGATCACGGTGGCCACCGGGGCGGGTTCGCTGCGCGTGTCCGAGATCGTCGCGGCTCAGGACGGGCTGTGGTTCGTGGTCTGGATGCCCGTCGCGTTCGTCGCGTTCCTGCTCTCCGCGCTCGCGCTGGCGTTCTCCGGCCCGTTCGACACGGCGACCGGGGGCGACATCGCCGGCGGCGTGCTCGCCGAGCACTCGGGAGCCGACCGGCTGCTGCTGCTGGTCGGGCGCTGGTTGCTGCTGGCCGCGGCGGCGGCGATGGCGGTGCCGCTGTTCCTCGGCGGCGGCGCCGGACCGCTGCTGCCGGGATGGCTGTGGACGCTGGTCAAGGCGGCGGCGGTGCTCGCGGTGCTGGTGTGGATCCGCAGCCGGACGGCGACGGTGCGGATGGACCGCTTCGCCACGTTCGGCTGGATGGTGCTGATCCCGCTGACGCTGTTGCAGGCACTGGTCGTGGCCCTGGTCGTCGTGGCGGAAGGGGTGTGACGGTGGTTCTCGGAGTGATCTTCTGGGTGTGCGCGGTGGCCGCGGTGGTCACCGGGGTTGCGGTCTTCCGGGTGGACTCGATGGCCCGGGCGACGTTCGCGCTGCTCGCGTCGTTCGTGTTCGCCGCGGTCCCGTTGCTGCTGCTCGGGCTGTCCTACCTCGGTGTCCTGGTCATCCTCATGATGATCATGGAGATGGTCGTGATGGTCGTCTTCATGATCATGTGCATGATGAACCCGGCCGGGCTGGAGCCGATGTCGATGGTGCATAACCCGAAGGGCGCCCTCGCCATCGCGGGCGGCACGTTCGTGGTGCTCGCGACGGGTGTCCTGGTGGTCGAGTGGCCACAGCGACGCGCGGGGCCGCCGTCGGACGTGACCTTCGCCCTCGGCACAGCCCTGATGGGCTCGCACATGCTGGTCATGCTGGTGATCGGGCTGGGGCTGTTCGCGACGATCGTCGCCACCGTGGTTCTCGCCCATCCGCGCGGGCGCTATGACCGCTTCGGCGACGACCTGAGCCGCCGACCCGCCGCCGACCCGATCCGTGGGGGCTCGCGCCGATGACACTGCAGACGTTCCTGCTGCTGGCCTGCGCGCTGCTGGCGATCGGGCTCTACGGCGCGCTGTCCCAGCAGTCCATCGTCATGATCATGATGGGCCTGGAGCTGATGGTGAACGCGGTGATCGTCGCCGGGGCCGCGTTCTGGTTCTACGTCTCGCCCTCCCAGCCCGACGGCCAGGTGGTGGTGCTCGTCGCCGTCACGCTGATGGCGGTGGAGATGGCGATGGGCTTCGCGGTGGCCACCGCGATCTTCCGCTCGGGTGAGATCGACATGACCGACATGGCCGCCGAGCTGAAGGACTGACCGGAGTGGACGCCGCGCTCGTGGGGCTGGTCGCCGTGCCGGTGCTGGCCGGTCTCGTGGTGCTGGTGATCGGTCGCCCGGCGAGCCGCGCCGCGGCCCCGGTGGCGATCGTCGCCGCGGCCGTCATGGTGGTGCTCGCGGTGCTGGTGGCCGTCGGCCGGCCGGCGGTCTCCCTGCCGCTGTTCGCCGGGATCCGGGCCGGGTTGGCCGTCGACGGGCTCTCGGCGATCATGGTCCTCACCGTCACCGCGGTCACGCTGGGGGTGGTGGTGTTCGCCGCGGCGGTGGGCGAGCCCGGCCGGTACCGGTTCTTCGCGCTGCTGCTGGTGTTCGCCGGGGCGATGCTGGTGACGGTCACGGCCACCACCCTGGTCACGCTGCTCGCGGCGTGGGAGGTCATGGGGGCGATGTCCTACGCGCTGGTCGCGCACCACTGGTGGGAGCCGCGCCGCCCGGCGTCCGGAGCGGTCGCGTTCCTCACCACCCGCATGGCCGACGTGGGACTCTACCTCGCCGCCGGGGCAGGGGTGGCCGGGGGAGTGGGCACGCTTGCGCTCGCCGACCTGCCGGGAGCGACCCCTGGCTGGCGGGACCTGCTGGTCGCCGGGCTGATCGTCGCGGCGCTGGGGAAGTCGGCGCAGCTGCCGTTCAGCTTCTGGCTCTCCCGAGCGATGGACGGCCCGAGTCCGGTCTCGGCGCTGCTGCACTCCGCGACGATGGTGGCCGCCGGCGGCTACCTGCTGCTGCGGGTGCAGCCGCTGCTGGCCGCGACGAGCTGGGCCGGTCCGGTCGTGGCCTGGGTCGGGGCGGCGACGGTGGTGGTACTCGGCATGGTCGCGCTCGCCCAGACCGACCTCAAGCAGCTGCTCGCCGCGTCGACGTGCTCGCAGATCGGGTTCGTCGTGCTGGCCGCCGGCCTCGGCGCGACAGCGGGCGGGACCCTGCAGCTGGTCGCGCACGCGGCCACCAAGAGCCTGCTGTTCCTGGTGGCCGGGGTGTGGTTGACGGCGCTGGGCACCCGGCAGCTGGCCGGGTTGCGCGGCGCGGTGCGACGGTGGCCGCTGGTCGGGCTGCTGTTCGTGATCGGAGCGCTGAGCCTGGCCGGCGTCCCGCCACTGTCGATCTTCTTTGGAAAGGACGCGGTGCTCGCCGCAGCGGCCGAGGCGTCGATCGCGCTGTACCTGGTGGGGCTGCTCGGGGTGATCGTCACCGCCACCTACGCGGCCGCCGCGTTGGCCGGGGTGCTGGGCTGGCGCTCTGCCGACGCCTCGCTGTATGACATCGAGCACCCCGGTACCCGGGAGGTGCCGAGGCGGGTCCGGATGCCGCTGGTGGCGCTCGCCGTGGCCGCCGCCGTGCTCGGGGTGGCGGCCGAGCCGGTGCGGGACATGCTGGACGCCGCCGGGGAACCGACGCCCGGCCTGCTGCAGGCGCTGCTGTCCGGGACCCTGGCCGTCGCGGCGGTGCTGGCGATACTGCCGCCCGCCCGCGCGGCCCTGCGCACGCGGGCGGCGCTCGCGGAGCTGCCGCCGGTCGTGCGGAGCTGGTCCCGGATCCGGCTGCTGCGAGGGTGGCTGGGGCTGGCGGGGCTTGCCCGGCGCGGGGTGGCCGAGCCGGTGCTCGCGCTGGCCGGCGGGCTGGCGTGGTTCGACGACCGGGTCGTCGCCGGCGGGGAGCGGGCCGTCGCCGGTGCGGCGCGGGCCCTCGCGCGGCTGGCCGACGCCCGGGCCGAGACCGTCGTCGCCGGTGCGGTGCGCGCGCTCGCCGCGGGCGGACGGGCGTTGGGGCGGCTGGCGCGGCGCCCGCAGACCGGGCAGCTGCACCACTACTACGCCCAGGCCGCGGGTGCGCTCGCGGTGCTGGCCCTGTTCCTCGTCCTCGTGAGGTGAGAACCGCAGTGCTCTCCGTCGTGGTGTTCCTGCCGCTGGCCGCCGGGCTGGTGCTGCTCGCGCTGCCCCGGCTCCCGGACCGGGTGGTGCGGTGGGTCTGGGTGGCGGTCAGCGCGGTCGACCTCGCGCTGGTCGTCGCCCTGTGGATCGGCTACGACCCGGCCGCCGGGATCGGCTACGAGACGAACCTGCGCTGGATCCCGACCGTGTCCTCGGCCTACCACATCGGCGTCGACGGCCTGTCGTTGCCGCTGGTGGCGATGACGGCCGGGCTGTTCCTGGCCTGCGCGGTGTACTCGCTGCGCCAGGAGCGCCGCGTGCGCACCTTCGCGGTGCTGTTCCTGCTGCTGCAGACGGTGTCGCTCGGGCTGTTCGTCGCGCTGGACCTGATCCTGTTCTTCGTCTTCTTCGACGTCTCGATCGTCGCGATGTACTTCCTCATCGCCGGGTGGGGTCACGGCGAGGCTGCGCGGCGCTCGGCGGTGCAGTTCTTCCTCTACACCTTCCTCGGCTCGCTGGTGCTGCTGCTGGGCTTCATCGGGCTCTACCTCGCCGCGCAGCCGCACACCTTCGACATCGTCGAGCTGACCCGGCAGATGCCGCTGGCCGGCCAGGGGGTGTTCGGCGGGTGGGTGCTGCTCGCGCTGGTGGTCGGGCTGGGGATCAAGACCCCGGTGGTGCCCTTCCATACCTGGCTGCCTCCCGCGCACACCGACGCACCGGCGGCGGCCTCGGCGATCCTGGCCGGGGTGATGTTGAAGATGGGCACCTACGGCTTCGTCCGGATCGCGATGCCGATGCTGCCCGACACCTGGCGCCGGTACGCGCTGGTGATCGTGATCGTCGGCGTGGTGTCGGTGGTCTACGGCGCGCTGGTCGCGCTGGCCCAGACCAACCTCAAGCGGATGATCGCCTACACGTCGGTGAACCACATGGGCTACGTGATCCTGGGGGTGGGTGCCGCGGGCCTGGTGGCTGGCAGCGGGGAGCAGGCCCGCACGCTCGCGGTGACCGGAGCGGTGACGCAGATGGTGAGCCACGGTCTGATCACCGGCGCGCTGTTCCTGCTCACCGGCGTGCTCTACGCCCGAGGCGGCACCTACGACATGGCCGCCTACGGGGGTCTGGCCCGTCCGGCGCCGCGGTTCGGGCTGGTGTTCGCCGCCGCGGCGTTCGCCTCGCTGGGCCTGCCCGGGTTCTCCGGTTTCATCGCGGAGTTCCAGATCTTCACCGGCTCCCTTGACGGCGCCCCGGTGCCGACCGCGATCGCCGTGCTCGGCATCGTGCTCACCGCCGCGCTGTTCCTCCTCGCCCTGCAACGGGTGTTCCTCGGTGACACGCGCTCGCCGCAGGAGCGTCCGGTCGGTGACGTGACCGCCGTGGAGGCCTCCGCGATCGCCCCGCTCGTGCTGCTCGCCGTCGTGATCGGGGTCTTCCCGCGGTTCCTGCTCGACGTCATCGAGCCGGCGGCGCGGATGGTAGTGGAACTGGTGGCTCGGTGATGGGTGTGAACGAGGCTGAGACATCGTGAACGAGAACCCGGCGGCGTTGCTGCCCGAGCTGTCCCTTGTGCTGGCCGCGGTGCTCGGCCTGCTCACCGGGTCGTGGCTGCCGCGGAACCGGCAGTGGGTCGTCCGGCTGATCGCGGTGGCTGGCTGCGTCGGCGGCGTGGTCGCCGCGGTGGCCGACCTCACCCGCCCGGCCCAGCAGGTGTTCGACGGCACCTACGTCGTCGACGTCGGGCTCGGCGCGGTGCGGATCACCGTGCTGGTGGCGATCCTGCTCACGATCGGGCTGTCGATCGACCGCGTCGGCGGCAGCCCTCGCGAGACCGAGTTCTACGTCCTGGTGCTGCTCGGCGGCCTCGGGGCGATCGCCCTCGCGGGAGCCAACGACCTGCTGCTGCTGGTGGCTGCCTACCTGCTCGCCAGCATCCCGCTCTACGCGCTGACCGCCATCGCCCGCACCGCCTCCGGCGCCGAGGCCGCGATGAAGTACTACCTCCTGGGCGCCCTGAGCGGGGTCACCATGCTGGTCGGGGTGACGCTGCTGTTCGGCGTCGGCGGCTCCTCGCAGTACACCGAGCTGGCCTTCGGGCTGGCCGGGGCGCCGCGCGCCGTCGTCGCGGTCGGGCTCGTCGCTGTCCTGGCCGGGCTGCTGTTCAAGATCGGTGCGGTGCCGGTGCACTTCTGGGTGCCCGACGTGACCCAGGGCGCTCCGGTGCCGGTGGCGGCCTTCGTCACGACGATCCCCAAGATCGGCGGGTTGCTCGCGCTGTATCGGCTGGTCTCGACCGTGCTGTTGTCGACCAGTGACGTCGACTGGCCGCTGCTGGTGGCGGTGCTCGCCGTGGTGACCATGACCCTGGGCAACCTCGCCGCGTTCTTTCAGGACGATGTGCGTCGGCTGCTGGCGTACTCCACGATCAGCCAGGTCGGCTACCTGTTGGTGGCCGTCGCCGTGGCGGGTCGGGCCCAGCTCGCGCTGCCCGCGTTGGCTTTTTATCTCGCCGGTTACGCGGTGACCAACCTGGGTGCCTTCGCCGTGGTCGCCGAGCTGCCGCGGGCGCGGACGCTGGCGGACTACCGCGGCCTGGCGACCCGGCGCCCCGTCCTCGCGTTGAGCCTGGTCGTCTGCCTGCTCGGGTTGATCGGTACCCCGCCGACCGCGGTGTTCGTCGGCAAGCTCACGGTGTTCACCGCCGCGATCGACGGTGGGCTCGCCTGGCTCGCCGTCGTCGCTGTGGTCAACACCGTGGCCAGCGTCTTCTACTACCTGCGCTGGATCGCACCCGTGTTCCGGCGCCGCGACCCGGCCACGGTCGGTGACGGTGCGACGTTGCAGCCCGCTGGCATCTGGAGTGCGGTCACCGCGTACAGCGCCGCGGTGGCCTCGGTGCTGTTGGGGATCGTGGCGGGCCCGGTGCTCGCCGTGCTGGCGGCGAGCTGATCGACCGCACGTGACCTGCGCGTGGGTAGGATCCGCGGTGATGACCTCGGATGCGGGCGTTCCCCGTCGGCGACCGCTGCTGCTCGCGGTGGCGGTCGCCGGGCTGCTCCTCGGCCTGATCGGGATGCACCATCTCGCGCTCGCCGCCGGCGGGTCCGGGTCGGCCGCCGCGACGAGCCAGCACGTCGTGACGGCCGACGAGCATGGCGTCCCGCAGCCTGCACCAGCGGAATCGCACGGGGATCACGAGTCGGCCCTGCTGCACCTGTGCTTCGCGGTACTGACCGCTGCGGCGATGCTCGTCATCGGCTTGCTGACGTGGCGACGGACGGCTTACGGGGCGGTGCCGGCGAGGGTGCGGACGCTGCGTCCCGAACCTGCTCCACGAGGCCCGCCACGAACGGCACCCGCTCGGCTCACCCTCCTCTGCGTGTCGCGGACGTGAGGACCCCCGGATCTTTCCGGGTTGGTCCGCACGTTCCTACACGTTTGAGAGGTCTTCACATCATGAACACGACAAGGTTGTCGCGTGTCCTCGCCGGTGCCGCAGTCGCCGGTCTCGTCCTGACCGGATGCGGAGGTGGTACCGCGACCTCGGCCGGTTCGTCCACGGCCGCCGCCACCCAAGGCGTGCAGAACGACGCCGACGTCCAGTTCGTCCAGGGCATGGTTCCCCATCACCGGCAGGCCGTAGAGATGGCGGCGCTCGCGGCCGGCCGTAGCCAGAACCCACAGGTCCTCGACCTGGCGGTCCGCATCGGCCGCGCCCAGGAACCGGAGATCGCCACCATGACCGCCTGGTTGCAGGAGTGGGGCGTCGAGGGCGGACGGGGTGGTATGGACCACGGTGGGATGAGCGGGATGATGACGCCCGCGCAGATGCAGCAGCTCAGGCAGGCCAGTGGGGTCGCGTTCGACCGCATGTTCCTCCAGATGATGACCGAGCACCACCGAGGTGCGGTCGAGATGGCGGAGCGGGAGCTAGGCGAGGGTGCCGATCCTGCGGCGAAGCAGCTGGCGCAGACCATCATCGACACCCAGCAGGGCGAGATCGCCGAGATGGAGGCACTGCTCCAGCAGCTGTGACGAGCGCATCGGGCTGTGTGATTCCAAAGGACCGAAGCCTGGCGCCGTACGTGTTCACCTGTGGAGAATGGGCCGCGTTCCTCGCCGGTATCCGCGATGGTGAGTTCGACCTGCCCGTCGTCGACTGACCTTCACCGGCCATAAGGATCTGGGAGACACCGTTATCATGCTCGAGAATCCCACCGCCGCTGACGCGAATGGTCAACCCGTGGTGTATTTGCTGGTCGGGCTGACCGGCTCCGGCAAGACCACCTACGCCCAACAGCTCGTCACTGACGAGGGTGTGGTGCGGCTGAGCGTGGATGAGCTGCTGGCCGCCCGGCACGGGCGTTACGGCATCGACTACCCCGAACCCCGCCACGATGAACTGGAGGCCCCGATCGTCGCCGAGGTCACCGAGCGGATGATCGAGCTGGTCCAGGCCGGGCAGTCGGTGGTACTCGACCACGGCCGGTGGCGGGCCTATGAGCGCGACGTCTACAAGAAACTCGTCACCGACGCCGGCGGCCGGTGGCGACTGCTGTATTTCCAGTCCTTCCGCGAGGTGCTGCTATCCCGCCTCGCCGACCGCAACACACGCGCTCAGGACGACGGCGCCGCGATGCTCATCACCCCATCCGCGCTGGACGACTTCTTCGACCGCTTCGACGAACCCTACGGCGAGGGCGAAGAAATCCTTCCCCAGCGCTAAACCCGTTGATCTGGAGTGCGCGGTTATGTCCGATCAGAGGTTGCGGATCTTGACGAGCACGGCCGGGTTGATCCCACGGGCTCTGGAGTGTGGTCACCGCGAACAGCGTCGCGGTGGCCTCGGTGCTGCTGGGATCGTGGCGGGTCCGGTGCTCGCCGTGCTGTCGAGCGGCTGACCGACCGCAGATCGCCGTTGCGGCCGGATCGGGCAGGGCGTGCGGAGCGACGATGGCGACGCCTCTGAGCTCGTCGAGCTACCCCAGGTACGGATAGCTCCCGGACAGATAATGGCCGATCTGCTCCCGCATGCTCGCATGGATGTCGTAGGTGTCGAGCCCCTCGGGGCGGACCCAGCGGACGCCGTCGGCCTCATCGTTCACCGTCGGGGAGCCACCGACAGGACGGCCGATGTATGCGGCTTCGTACTGTTGGCGGATCTCGCCGTCGGTGTAGGCGACGATGTGTGCGGGGTTGGAGTACACCCCGAGGAATCCGGTAACTTCGGCGAGGATGCCGGTCTCTTCCTCGCACTCCCGGACGGCGCACTGCGCCGGGCTCTCCCCGATGTTCTGTGCTCCACCGGGAAGTGCCCATTGTCCGGTGTCGCGTCGCCGCTGCAGCAGGATTGCTCCGTCGTCGTCGACGACGAGGAGGTTGCTCGCCGGGATCAGGGTGTTGGCCTTGGGGGCCTTTGGGTCGTAGTAGTACTCAGTCCTGCCCACGCTGGTCCTGCTCCTGACGGTCGGGCACCCAAGGGTGCGCAATGTTCCAGACGGCTGCGGTGGCACTCATAGTGCAGCGCACCGAGCACCGAGCACGTCCACGGTAGGTCCGTGGTCGACCACCCGGCCAGCGCTGAGGTGCCCCGTTGTCACCGACCACGGCGCCGTACTGTTGTGGTGCTACGAGTACGCGCCAGCCTGTCGGAGAAGAGGGGTCACGAGACATGGACGAAGACAGCGAGGGCCTCGCTTTCGGTGATCGGGTCCGTCAGCATCGGGAGCGTGCCGGTCTGTCCCGCCCGGTGCTGGGTGGGCTCGTGGGCCGGTCCGCGGAGTGGGTGAAGGCCATCGAGAACGGGCGGTTGCTGTCGCCCCGGTTGCCGCTGCTGATCCGTCTCGCTGAGGTACTGCACGTCCGCGAGCTGTCCGACCTCACCGGCGACGAGCGGTTGGTTACGTCTACGTACACGAAGAACAGCCACGAGGCGCTACCCGGCGTGGCCGCCGCGCTCGCCGACTACACGGTCGGCGGGCAGGACGAGCCGATCACCGCCGACCGGCTCGAGGCCCGGGTGCGGCAGGCGTGGACGTTGTGGCACGGCTCCCGTCGCCAGCGCACCGCCGTGGCCGTGGTGCTGCCCGACCTCCTGGTCGCCGCGCGGTCCGCGGCGCGACACCTCGACGGCGCCGACCGGCGTCGCGCCGCTGCCGCGTTGGCGCAGGTGTATCACCTCACGCATCTGTTCCTGGCGTTCCAGCCGGTGCCCGAGCTGGTGCTCCTGGTCTGTGACCGGGCCATGAATGCCGCCCAGGACGCCGACGACCCGCACGCCATCGCCTCAGCGGCGTGGTACCTCAACCACTACTACCGCGACTCCGGCCAGCAGCACGAAGCCAGGATCACGCTCGCCTCCCAGGTCGCCACGATGCTGCACCCCAACGAGGGCGGCGAGGACCTGGCGCGGTGGGGGCTGCTCCAGCTCGCGATCGCGCTGTCCCACGCCAAGACCGGTCGTGACGGCGACGCCTGGCGACATTGGGACCAGGCAGACCGGGCCGCCCGCGCCCTCGGTGCGGGCTACCACCACCCGTGGCTGATCTTCGGGCCCGGGATGGTCGACGCCTACGCGGTCACCATGCACGCCGACCTCCTGCACCCCGGTCAGGCGATCCAGGTCGCCGACCGGCTCGACCTGACCGCGATGCCGTCGGCGACGCGCCGCAGCTTCCACAGTGCCGAGATCGCCCGCGCATACTCGCTGCGTCGTGAGCCGGTGGCGACGGTTCACCTGCTGCGCCGGGCCTACGACGAGAGCCCCGACACCGTCCGGTTCAGCCTGTTCGCGCGCTCCGCGCTGGAGGACCTGCGAGACCGCGGTAGCGCCACGATCCGCGGTGACGCCACCGCCCTCGCCGAACAGATCGGGCTACCCGCCTGATCCACATCGGGTACCAGCTGTACCCGACGAGCGTGAGGTCATGCGGTATCTGACGGGCGCACCAGCGCCCCATAGCGTCATCGGCCATGATCGCAGCGTTATGCGCGGTGTCCGGCCGAGACCGTCACCGCCTACAGGCTCCGTATCCGCTGACCGGCCTGGGGCCGCGCCGTGGATGACTCCGCACTCGTCGAGTCCATCGCCCGCCAGCGCGAGCTGGTCGACCGGGTGCTCGCCGAGCACGTCGACGACGGCACCGGGCTCTGCAAGGCCTGCCCGCGCGGCGGCCTGGCCGGGTGGCAGCGGTGGCCCTGCCGACTGCACAGCCTCGCGACCTTCGCCCACGAGGCTCTGACCGGTGTCCCCGGCGGGTACCGCATCGGAGGCACCCGCTGATGCGGGTCCGTTCCCGCTGCCGCACCTGTGGCCGCGGCATCGAGCTGCCCCCCAACGGCGACCCCCCACCACGACTGTGCCGCCGCCACCGCACCCGCCAACGCCTCAGCACCCTCATCGCCACCACCGCCACCCGGATACGCGACATGCTGGTCACGCCACCTCGTCGGATACGGCTCAGCGCTGGCGGCCGTCACCGCGCGACGGGCGCGGTGACACGAAGAGGTGCCTGAACGCGTCGTGGGCCTTGGTGACCAGTACGGGTTCCTGTTGCGTGATGCCCGCAGTCAGATAGGACATGGCGGCCAGTGTGGTGAACAGGGTCAGGGCCCGATGCTCGGCTTCGCCGAAGTGGCGTCCGAAGCCGGTGAGGCAGGCCGTCTTGAGGTGCGGGTGAATGGACCAGGTGGTGGCGAGAAGCCACACGAAGTCCTCAACCGCGATGCCGCTGCCTGACTTCTCGAAGTCCAGCAGAGCGAGGGTGCCGCGGTCGGGGTTCCACACCCAGTTGCGGGGCGCGAAGTCGCCGTGTCTGAACACCAGGGGAAGGGTTGTGGACAGTTGCGGCAGCTCTCGGCGCGCCTGCTCCACCAAGGCGCGCTGGGGATCGGTGAGGAGGTGCGCGGCATGTTCCAGGTGCACGGCGGCTTTGTCGGCTCGCTTGATCACCGAGGTGATGGCCTCCTCGCGCGCCGATCCCGAGGCTTCTGAAGGATTCTGGGCGTGCCACCGCCTGAGCAGACGGCCGGCGAGTTCGTGGACTCGGAGCTCCTGCTCGGTCGGGAGGGTGAAGTCCTTGACGATGACACCCGGTACTACATTCTGAGATCTTCGTTACAAGATCTCAGAATGTAGTACCGGGCATCGACACGGCAATGGACGCTGCTCGGCAACGTTGGGTTCCCGAAGGCCCTGGCCACTGCCACGTGAGTCGGCTAACGCTCGTCCCGCACCGCGCGACGCAGCTTGGGCAACCGCTCGGCCAGCGTCCGCTCGGCGCCGCGCTGGGTGGGGCGGTAGTAGTCGCGCCCGACCAGTCCCTCGGGTGGGTACTGCTGAGCCAGCACGCCGTCGGGCACGTCGTGCGGGTACCGGTAGCCGACAGCGTTGCCGAGCTCGGTCGCACCGGCGTAGTGCCCGTCGCGCAGGTGCGGCGGGACGGCGCCGACGGCGCCGGCGCGCACGTCGGCCATGGCCTCGTCGATACCGGTGATCACAGCGTTGGACTTCGGCGCCGTCGCCAGGTGCACCGTGGCCTGCGCCAGCGCGAGGCGGGCTTCGGGCATCCCGACCAGCTGCACGACCTGGGCTGCCGCCACCGCGGCCGGCAGTGCCGTGGGGTCGGCGAGCCCGACGTCCTCGCTGGCGTGCACCATCAGCCGCCGCGCGATGAACCGCGGGTCCTCCCCCGCCACGATCATGCGGGCGAGGTAGTGCAGCGCGGCGTCCGGGTCGGAGCCACGGATCGACTTGATGAACGCGCTGATCACGTCGTAGTGCTGGTCGCCTGCGCGGTCGTAGCGCACGGTCGCTTCGGTGACCGCGCGCTCGACGGCGGCGACGTCGACGGCCCGGGCACCGTCGGTGAGGACCCCGTCGGCGGCCGCCTCCAGCGCGGTGAGCGCGCGCCGCGCGTCACCGACCGCGAGCCGGACCAGCGCGTCCTCGGCGGCTGGCGCGAGTTCCACCGCCCCGTCGAGGCCGCGAGGATCGGTCACGGCGCGGCGGAGCAGCACGCGCACCTCGTCCTCGGTGAGCGACTGCAGCTGTAGCACCAGCGAGCGCGACAGCAACGGCGCCACCACCGAGAACGACGGGTTCTCCGTGGTCGCCGCGACGAGCAGCACCAGCCGGTCCTCGACGGCGCCGAGCAGCGCGTCCTGCTGGGTCTTGGAGAAGCGGTGCACCTCGTCGATGAACAGCACGGTGGGCTGGCTGTGCCGGTCCCGGCGGCGGCGCGCGTCGTCGATCACCACACGGAGCTCCTTGACCCCGGCCGAGAGCGCCGACAGCGCGACGAACGCCCGTCCCGCCCCGGCACCGGCCAGCAGCCGCGCCAGGGTGGTCTTGCCGGTGCCGGGCGGGCCGTAGAGCAGCACCGACGCCGTCGCGCCACCCTCCACCAGGCGCCGCAGCGGGGCCCCGGGCCGCAGCAGGTGGGACTGGCCGACCACCTCGTCGAGCGTGCGCGGGCGCATCCGGACGGCGAGCGGCGCCGTGGCCGGAGGTCGCTCGACCTCGACCGACGCGGCAGCCGGCTCGTCCAGCTCGAACAACCCGTCCGTATCGGTACTCATCCCATCCAGCCTGCCACTGCGACACGGGACCCACCGATCTGGCCAGGATTGTCGGTGGGTCGTGGGACCATGCTGGGGTGGGAAGGAGATGACGATGACTCTCTCGTGGCCGAACCATCTGCTCACCCTCGAGGAGTGGGAAGCGCTACCGGAGGACGAGGTCCTGCGGCTCGAGCTCGTGGAAGGGGTCCTCGTGATGTCCCCGCAACCACTGTCGTGGCACCAGAGGGCCGTCATGCGGGTGGGGAACCGGGCCGACGAGCAGCTTCCCCCGGAGCTGATCGCGCTCACGGGGGTCGAGGTGGTGCTCGCCGAGCGGCCACTCACCATCCGAGTTCCCGACATGATGGTTACGAGAACGGAGCTGTTCGACACCAACCCGCCGCGGTTCGCGGCCGCGAACGTCCTCCTTGTCGTCGAGGTGCTCTCCGACGGCACCCGCCGCGTGGACCAGATCCTGAAGTTCTCCGAGTACGCCGACGCCGGCATTCTCCAGTACTGGATCATCGATCTCGGCGAGCCCACCAGCCTGCTCGCGTACGTCCTGGCCGAGGGAGCCTACGCACTGTCCGGAGAACATACCGGCACGATCACTCTCGACGTCGCGGGATGTCCCGTACTGCTCGACCTCGACGCGCTGACCCGCCGCTAGCGTCCAGGATCGGGAACGCGGCCACCCCGACCGACCGCAACGGCGATCACGACTATCCTTGCTCCACCTGGCTCGACGCGACGGTGTACGAGGCGTGCGACGACGCGCCGTGGCCGGGACGTAGGGTCGAACCTGTGCACCAGATTCTCGAACTGCTGGAGCGCGACGCCCAGCTCTCCCATGACACGATCGCGACGATGACCGGGATTCCGGTCGACAAGGTGAGCGCGCAGATCGCGGCGTGGGAGGCGTCGGGCACGATCCGCCGCTACAAGGCGGTCGTGAACTGGGACCGGGTCGAGGAGGCCGCGAACCGCGAGGACGTCACCGTGTTCATCGACGTCTCCCTCGCGCCCGCGCGCGACGTCGGCTTCGACGACGTCGCCGCCCGGATCGCCCGGTTCGACCAGGTTCGCAGCGTCTACCTCGTCTCCGGCAGCCAGGACCTGCGCTGCACCGTCACCGGCCGCAGCATGCGCGAGGTGTCGGACTTCGTCTCCCAGAAGCTGTCCACGCTCGACCGGGTGCGCTCGACGGCCACGCACTTCGTGCTCAAGACCTACAAGCGCGACGGTGACGCGTTCCGCGAGCCCGACCCCGACCACCGGCTGGCGGTGAGCCCGTGAAGGAGCTCAACAGCGTCATCGCCGCGTGCCCCCCGTCGGGGATCCGGCGGTTCTTCGACATCGCCGCCGAGATGGACAACGTGATCTCCCTCGGTGTCGGCGAACCCGACTTCGTGACGCCGTGGCGGGTGCGCGAGGCGGGGATCTACGCCCTCGAGCACGGGTACACCACCTACACGTCCAACGCCGGGCTGCTGCGGCTGCGCGAGCTGATCTGCGCCAACCTCGCGTCCCGCTACGACGCGACCTACGACGCGGGCACCGAATGCCTGATCACCACGGGCGTGTCCGAGGGCCTCGACCTCGCGCTGCGCGTGCTGCTCAACCCCGGCGATGAGGTGATCGTCCCGGAGCCGTGCTACGTCGCCTACGAGCCGTGCGTCGCCTTCGCGGGCGGCACCCCGGTGCGGGTGCCGACGCGCTGGGAGGATTCCTTCGCGATCGACGCCGACGTGGTCGCGGCCGCGGTCACCCCGCGCACGAAGGCGATCCTGATCGGCTCACCCGCCAACCCGACGGGAGCCGTGCAGCCACCCGCGGCGCTGGAGGCGCTGGTCCGCCTCGCCGAGCGGCACGACCTCTACCTGATCTCCGATGAGATCTACGACCGCCTCACCTACGACGGCGGACACATCTGCCTGGGCACGCTGCCAGGCGCCCGCGAGCGCACGGTGCTGCTCGGTGGGTTCTCCAAGTCCCACGCGATGACCGGCTGGCGGGTCGGCTGGATCTGCGCGCCCGCGCCCGTCTCCACGCTGTGCGTGCGGGTGCACCAGTACACGATGCTATGCGCGCCGCACGTCTCGCAGCTGGCCGCCATCGAGGCGCTTTCGGAGCCGGACGACGCCGTTGCGGGCATGGTCGCCGACTACGACCGGCGACGACGCGTCTTCGTGAAGGGCCTGCGCGAGATCGGCCTGGACTGTCCCGAGCCGGGCGGCGCGTTCTACGCGTTCCCCTCAATCCGATCCTCGGGGCTGGCGTCGGAGACGTTCGCCGAGCGGCTGCTGCACGCCGAGAGCGTGGCGGTCGTGCCCGGCAGCGTGTTCGGCCCCTCCGGGGAAGGGCACGTGCGCTGCTCCTACGCCACCGCGCTGCCGCAGCTGGAGGAGGCGTTGGTCCGGATCGACCGGTTCCTGCGGTCCCTCTGCTGAGCGTCAAGTAGTTGGACGTCCGTGCAGCGGAAGGTTTGCGTCTGGTTCACAAGCACGCAAAGCTGGTACGCCACTCTGGGTGTCATGGAGATATGCCATTGCCCGCTCTGTGCCCTGCCCCGGACCGCGGCCGCTGCTGCCGGCGTCGAGTGGAGCAGCCAGCACGAGCCGAACGGCACCATGACCTGGATCTGCGGGACGTGCACCCGGGCCCAACTCTGGCGGATCGAGACCCTGCTCGCGATGGACGCAAGTAACGCTGGGACAAACGGTCTACAAACAGCACGTTGACCACCACTGACTCATCACATGGTCTGTTAGACTGGTCATAGCCGCTTCTGACGGAACAACGACTCGTACCCGTCGTATGGGCGCCTGCCGAGCAGCCACCAGTTCTTCGCATCCGGGCCATAGCCACTGCTGTCCAGGCCACTCACGGTCATGAATGACCGACCCGTCAGCTGGTGTAACCAGCTCAGAAAGGGCCGACACAGTATGAGTAGCACTCAGCGCACGCACCCTGACGCTGCCCCAGGCAGCACCGCCGTCACGAATGTGACACTGCCGATCCGCTACCGGTCCACACTCCGGTCCCGCATCACTGACAACACGCCCGTCACAGCCGTCCACCACTGGCTGATGGGCTACAGCATCACTCTGATGCGCATCAGCATGGGAGCGGTGATCTTCGGTTTCGGCTTCCTGAAGTACTTCCCGGGAGTCAGCCCGGCCGAGAACCTCGTCCTGAACACCACCCAACTGATGACCTTCGGACTGATCCCCGACAACCTGGCAATCGTCCTGACCGCGACGTTGGAATGCACCATCGGCCTGTCGCTGCTCACCGGCTTGTGGCTGCGCGTGACCATCTACCTCCTCGGGATCTGGGTGGTCGGCATTCTCTCGCCCGTCGTGCTGCTGCCCGGGCGGCTGTTCAGCGGCCCCCACCACGCTCCGACACTCGAAGGTCAGTACGTTCTCAAGGACATCGTCCTGCTCATGGCAGTTCTCGTGGTCGCCACCGCGGTACACCGTCGCACGAAGGACCGCCAGGAGCACGTGTCAGAACAGACTCGCGGCGCGGTCACCGGCCAGCCCGGGTCAGCTCGGTGAGCAGACCCTGCACGATCACCGGGCCCAGGTCTCGTCCGCGGCGAACCAGCCACGGCACGCCCTTGACCACCAGCCATACCGCCCGGTGTGCCGCCGTCACCTCCCGACCACCCGCGCACTCCAGGCGCACCGGGTACGGCACCGCGAACCCGGCACGAGCCAGGAGTGCCGCGAATCCGGCGGCCACCAGCCGGTGCCCGAGCTCGGACGGGTGCAGCCGGTCGACGGCCCACGCGGCCCGGTCGTACCCGCCGGGTAACACGTCCAGGTTCAGCACGCCGATCCCCACCGGGTCGGTGGCTGCCACGGTGTCGGTCGCGGCGTTGAGCGCCATGATTCGCCGGTACAGCGCGCGCCGCAGCGGGGCGGGCAACCGGAAGACCCTCGTGTGATCGTGGTAGCGCAACATCAGCACGTAGGTACCGGCGGTCCGTAGCGCCCCGACAGTCGCGGCACAGTCGACCTGCAGCGCCTGCGGGTCGAAGTCGGAGCGCAGCGTGTCGTTCATGCCGACGAACAGCACCGCGACGTCCGGCGCAGCCGCCAGCGCAACGGGCAGCTGCTCGCGCCGCACGCTTCGCATGCGAGCACCGGTCCGGGACGGGTTGACCAGCGTCGGGGCGCCGAGGGCGTCACGTAACAGCACGGAAAAGCCACGCCAGCCGCCGCCGGGCATCGGATCACCGAGCCCGGCGGCGGTGGAGTCGCCGAGGGTCGCCAGCGTGCGGACGACCCTGACCGCGGCGGGAACGGTAGCTGCGAACAGCGGCTGCACAGTCACAGCCGTCACGATCACCGACCCGGACTCACCCGCGGTGTGCGCCGGATGACGCGTCGTGGGCCGCTCGGGAAACGCTCAGTGCTCCACACCGGGCCCGACGTGGTCATATATCGGGGTCTGGAGGCCGCCTCCCACCCCGATATGTGACCACGTCGGGCTCAACTGCGGCAGCTGTGGGTCAGGCTGCTGAGCGAAACGCGGGGTAGACCGGCAAGGTGTCTGGGGCGTCGGGGAACCGCTGGGCCAGTGCGGCCGCCACCGCCGTTCCGAGCTCCGCGATGGCTGGCAGACCGCCGTCGGCTGCTGCGAGAGCCATCTGCCGCCAATAGTGTCCGAGTGCGGTGCTGATGCGCGGCGAGCGGGTGGCGTCGGGCCCGACCGGCATGTCCCGCATCCGGATGCGCGGAAGCAGCCACCAGGTGCACAGCCACACCCAGAGCAGCTGGGCGTCCAGCAACCTGCGTTCGAGACGCTCGGGATCGTCGAGGTCCGGCCAGACCTCGACGATCTCGTTGCGCCACGCCTCGAGCATCGTCTCGGCCATGCCGGGTGGCAGCGAGAAACTGGCCTCGCACGCCGGAAACGGCACGCGGAAGTAGGCGGCATCGAGCGTGACGTCGCGGAAGCAGCCCCATTCGAAGTCGACGAACCGGACTCCACGGCTGGTCACGAGGTTGTTGTCCGGACAGGTGTCCGACGGACTGAAGGCCCGGTACCGGGTTCCGCCGAGCAGCCGCGCCGTCTCGCGGGCCTCCAACGTGGCCGCCGGGGACACCCGGACACCCAACTCCTGGGTGAGCAGGCCGGGCACGTCGGCGAAGGCGACGCGGGCATCCTCGGCCATCGGGTCACGCCAGGCACGCTCACCCAGCCGGCGCAGCAGGGCGCCGAAGTCGTTCTCACGACCCGCCGTCGCGGCTTGCATCCGGCCCAGCGCGCGGGCCCAGCCGAGCAGGCAGCGCCGGGCGGCGACCGGGTCGGGGCCGAACAGGTTGTCGGCGAGCGTCGAGCTGCGGCCCAGATCCTCGAGCACCAGCAGGCGGGCCTGCGGGTCGTGTGCGATCAGCGCCGGGCTGGGCCGGGATTCAGCCGGCAGCGCGGTGAACAACTGGCAGCTGGCCACCTCGTAGCGGAACGGGTCAGGCCGCTTCGGGTCGGGCTCGGCCAGGTAGTGCTTGACGACAAGGGTGCGCGACAGCGAGAACGGGTTGTGCGCCACCCGAGCGCGCGCGACCACCGAACGGTCGCTCCCGCCGAGATCCTCCGGGTCGGCCAGCACGATGCCGGCTCCCAACCTGCGGCAGAGCAGCCGCTCGGCGGCAGCCAGCGCAGCGAGCACCGGCCTGGGGAAGCTGCCCAGGTCGCGAACCATCGACTGTGATGCTACCGGCGCTCGCTCCGCCTCCGTGTCGCGACACGCCGCACCGTGCCCGCGTACCCGCTCGGCACGGCTCAGGAGCCGTCGGGGTCGGCGGCTTTCGATGGGACGGCGTCCACGCCTGCCTCCCGGCGCTGCTCCGAGGTGATCGCCGCGGGTGCCGCGGTGAGCGGGTCGTAACCGCCACCGCTCTTCGGGAACGCGATCACCTCGCGCAGCGAGTCGGCGCCCGCGAGCAGCATGCAGATGCGGTCCCAGCCGAACGCGACGCCACCGTGCGGCGGCGGGCCGTAGGCGAACGCGTCCAGCAGGAACCCGAACTTCTCCCGCTGCTCCGCCTCGTCCATCCCGAGCAGGGCGAACACGCGCTCCTGCACGTCGGCGCGGTGGATGCGGATCGAGCCCCCACCGATCTCGTTGCCGTTGCACACGATGTCATAGGCGAACGCCAGCGCCTGGTCCGGCGCTTTCTCGAAGCGGTCCACCCAGTCCGCGGTCGGCGAGGTGAACGGGTGGTGCACCGCGGTCCAGCCGAGCTGGTTGCCCGCGCCGTCCCGGACGGGCTCGAACATCGGCGCATCGATGACCCACACGAACGACCACGCGTTCTCGTCGACGAGCCCGCCGCGGCGCGCGATCTCACCGCGGGCCGCACCGAGCAGGGCCCGCGCGTCGGAGGGGTGTCCGGCTGCGAAGAAGACGCTGTCACCGGGCTCGGCCCCGACCGCCTTGGCGAGACCGTCGCGCTCGGTCTCGGAGAGGTTCTTCACCACCGGCCCGCGGTCACTCACCGACCCGTCGTCGTCGACCAGCACGTAGGCCAGGCCGCGAGCACCACGCTGCTTGGCCCACTCCTGCCAGGCGTCGAGCGCGCGGCGGGGCTGGCTCGCCCCGCCCGCCATCACGACGGCCCCGACGTAGGGGGCCTGGAACACCCGGAACCCGGTGTCGGCGAAGTAGTCGGTGAGCTCGGTGAGCTCGATGCCGAACCGCAGGTCGGGCTTGTCGGAGCCGTAGCGAGCCATCGCCTCGGCGTAGGTGAGCCGCGGGATCGGGCGCGGGATCTCGTGCCCGGCGAGCTCGGACCACAACGCGGCGACGACGGTCTCACCGAGTGCGATGACGTCGTCCTGGGAGACGAAGCTCATCTCGATGTCGAGCTGGGTGAACTCGGGCTGCCGGTCAGCGCGGAAGTCCTCGTCGCGGTAGCAGCGCGCGAGCTGGTAGTAGCGCTCGACACCGGCGACCATGAGCAGCTGTTTGAACAGCTGCGGGCTCTGCGGCAGCGCGTACCAGGAGCCGGGGCGCAGCCGGGCGGGCACGAGGAAGTCCCGCGCGCCTTCCGGGGTGGAGCGGGTGAGCGTGGGCGTCTCGACCTCGACGAACTCACGCTCGTGCAGCACCGCGCGCGCGATGCGGTTGGCCTCGCTGCGCAGCCGCAGCGCCGCGGCCGGCCCGCTGCGGCGCAGGTCGAGGTAGCGGTGCCGCAGCCGGATCTCCTCGCCGATCTCGCTGTGCTCATCGAGAGGGAACGGCAGCGCGGCCGCCTCGGACAGCACGGTCAGCTCGGTGGCGGTGATCTCGATGTCGCCGGTGGCCAGATCGGGGTTCTCGTTGCCGGCGGGACGGACGACGACCTCACCGGTGACCTGGACGCAGAACTCCGCCCGCAGCCGGTGGGCGCGATCGGCCATCTCGCCCTCGCGGAAGACCACCTGCGCCGAGCCGGAGGCGTCACGAAGGTCGATGAAGATCACCCCGCCGTGGTCGCGGCGGCGCGCCACCCACCCGGCGAGGGTCACGGACTGTCCGGCATGCTCGGCACGCAACGTGCCGGCGGGGTGGGTGCGCATCACGAATCCGAGGCTATCCGGCACCTGCCGGGGAACGGCCATCAGGTTTCCGAAGGCGGGGGAGCGGGAGGAGTCAGCCTGTCCTCATGACCGTGACGCTCGTGGTGATGGGCGTGTCCGGGGTCGGCAAGAGCTCCGTGGCCGCCGAGCTCGTGGCCCGCACGGGCTGGGCGTTCGCCGAAGGTGACGACCTGCACCCGGAGGACAACCGCCGCACGATGGCGTCCGGTCATCCCCTCGACGACGCCGACCGCCGGCCGTGGCTACAGCGCGTCGCGGCCTGGATCGGCGACCATGAAGTCGCAGGGCACAACGGTGTGGTCACCTGCTCGGCGCTCAAGCGCACCTATCGCGACCTGTTGCGCACCGGGCACCCATCGGTGCGCTTCGTGCACCTGCTCGCCCCGCCCGGGCTCGTCGCCCACCGCGTGCGCTCCCGGCAGGGGCACTACATGCCCCTGCCGCTGCTGGGCAGCCAGCTCGCCACGCTCGAGCCCCTCGAACCGGACGAACCGGGGATCGCCGTCGACGGCACGGGCGATCCCGCTGCCGTCGCGGAGCGGGTGCTGTGGCAGTTGGGCCGATGACGCGCGTCCGGCAGGCGGGCAGGCAGACGCCGGATGACGGGGCGTTGACAAGATGGCACCGTGCCACCAGCTGAGCCGAACGTCCCCACCGGACCGGGACCGACCAGAACCGCGCCGCCGGACCCGAGTCGACATCGACACGAGCGGCCCAACGGCCACACCGCGGACGCCACGACAGCGGTCCGGGTGGAGGGCCACGGGCACGCCCACGGCCATTCTCCCGTCCCGCCCGCTGGCCGGCGGGTCCGGCTGCTCATCGCCGCGCTGCTGGTGCCGTGTGCGCTGGCCACCCTCGCCGGTCTGGTGCTGCTCTGGCCCGGCGGTGGGCCGCCGGCCGCGGCACAGACCGTGATACAGCAGTCGGTGCAAGCCGAGGTGACCGCGACCCGGGCCGCGGACTGCAGCCCCGGCTCCGGCGACGGCGGCTGCCTGGCGCTCGTCGTCGCGATGGCCGACGGCCCGCTGCCCGGCCGCGATCTCGTGCAGGTGGTGCCCGTCGAGCCCGGGTCACCCGAGTTCGCCGTGGGCGACGAGGTCGTGCTCGGGTACACCGGCGCAGACCCTACCGATCCCGGCTCCTACCAGATCGTGGACTTCCAGCGTGGAACGCCGCTGATCTGGCTGACCGCGGCCTTCGCGGTCGCGGTGCTCCTGCTCGGCCGGTGGCGGGGCCTTGCCGCGCTGGCGGCCCTGGCGCTGAGCTTCGCGGTGCTGCTGCTGTTCGTGCTGCCGGCGATCCTCGACGGGCACGATCCGCTGGCCGTGGCGGTCGTGGGCGCGGGCCTGATCATGTTTGCCGTCCTGTACCTGACGCACGGACCGTCGGCGCGGACCTCGACCGCCGTGCTCGGCACGCTCGTGTCGCTGGCGCTGATCGGGGCACTCGGCGCCGGGTTCTCCAGCGCGGCGCGGCTCACCGGTCTGGACGACCAGACCCGCAACCTCATCGCCTCGCTCGGCACCGGCGTCGACGCCCGGGGGCTGCTGCTCGCCGGTGTCGTGATCGGGGCGCTCGGCGTGCTCGACGACGTCACCGTCACTCAGGCCAGCGCGGTCTGGGAGCTGCGCCGGGCCAACCCCGAGCTGGGGGCCTCCGCGCTGTTCGGGGCGGCGATGCGGATCGGCCGGGACCACGTCGCGGCGGCCGTGAACACCCTGGTGCTGGCCTACGCGGGTGCCGCACTTCCGCTGTTGCTGCTGTTCACGCTGTCCGGCCGGGGGATCGGCGAGGTGGTGACGACCCAGGACGTCGCCACCGAGGTGGTGCGCACCCTCGTGGGCAGCATCGGGTTGGTGGCCTCGGTGCCGATCACGACGGCGCTGGCCGCGGTCGTCGCGAGCCGGGAGTCGCCTGCGGCGCTGCGCGCCTAACGCGTCACGGCCGCCTGGCCACGATGCTCGCCTCGCCGTCGCGCTCGGCATGTGCGAGCACCTCCAACGCGCCGAACGCGCCGAGCAGCTCCCCGGGCGGCGCGCGGTACGGCCCGGTACCGTTCCCGACCTCGGTGAGCACGCTCACCACCAGCAGCCCACCGGCGCCGAGCCGAGCGACCAGCTCGGGATACAGCGCGGGGTCGCGGAACCGCTGGCACACCACCACGGCGTAGGTGTCGACGCAGCCCGCGGGCAGACCCCCGTCGAGGTCGTGGCACCACCAGCGCACCCGATCGACCGTGCCGGTGTGCCGGGCGAGCGCTGCGCCGGCCGCGAGTGCCGTGCCGGACACGTCGACCGCGTCCACGGCGAAGCCGCGCCCGGCCAGCCACACCGCCACCGCACCCCGGCCGCACGCCACGTCCAGCGCGCGCCCGCCACCGGGCAGCAGGTGCTCCCGGTCGCGCAGCGCGTCGGGCGGCAGCGCGACATCGTCGGTCATCGCGGCATGCCGGGCGTTCCACCGCTGCCGGTCGGCCTCACTCATGCGGGTCGCCGTCACAGCCCACGTCGGGGCGCTGCCAGACCCTGCAGGAACGGGTTGGACATCCGCTCCTGCCCGATGGTCGTCGCGGGCCCGTGCCCGGGCAGCACGACGGTGGAGTCGGCGCGGCTGAGCAGCGTGGTGCGCAGGCTCTCCAGCATCTGGGCGTGGTCGCCGCCCGGCAGGTCGGTGCGCCCGATCGAGCCGGCGAACAGCGTGTCACCGGCCAGGATCGTCTCGACGCCCTCCTCCGTCGGTGTCGAGAACACGACCGAACCCCGGGTGTGGCCGGGCGTGTGGTCGACGCGCAGCGCGAGCCCGGCGAGGTCGAGCGTCGCGCCGTCGGCCAGCTCCCGGACCTCGCCGGGCTCGCGCAGCTCGAGGCGGCCGCCGAAGGCCGCGGCCGCCGCCCGCGAGAAGCCCCGCATCGGGTCCGCCAACAGCGCCCGGTCCTCGGGGTGGATCCAGGCCGGCACGTCGTGGCCGTCACACACCGGTACGACGCTGAACGTGTGGTCGACGTGGCCGTGGGTGAGCAGCACCGCGACCGGGGTGAGCCGGTGCTCGACGAGCAGCTCATCGAGGGGCTCGACGGCGTCCTGGCCGGGATCCACCACGACGCACGCCTGTCCCGGGCCCGTCGCCACGACATAGCAGTTGGTCTGGAACGCACCGGCCGGAAATCCTGCGACAAGCATCCGGCCAGCCTAAAGGTCACGCCCAGCTCACCGCACCGGGCGGCCGAGGACAGCCGGGCCCCTCCGGAGCCCCGAACGGACCGGTCGGTAACCTACGCCCGATCGGACGAGTGCGAGGGAGTATCCGGTGGCGACCAACCAGATGCGGCGCGAGGCGGCCAAGCGCAAGCTTGAGCGCCAGCAGGAGCGGCGGGTGCAGCTGGCGAAGCGCCATCAGCGGGTCGCGGTCATCGCCTCGGCTGTCGTGGTGGTGGTCGTCGTCGTGGCTGTCGTACTGCTGAGCACCCTCGGTGGGGGCGAGCCGACTGACTCCGCAGCCGCGCCCACCACCGAACCGGCGCCGACAGCGGTCACGCCCGAGTCGATCCCGAACGAGATCGCCCCGCTTCCGGTGCGCCCGACACCGCTGCCGGCCACCGTCACCTGCGAGTACCCGGCGCAGGGACAGGCCGCCAAACCTGTGCAGCCACCGGCCGGAGCCGACATCAGCGCCCGGGGCACCGTTGCGGTGAACCTGCAGACCAGCGCCGGAGCCGTCCCGCTCACCCTGGACCGGACGCTCGCGCCGTGCGCGGTGAACAGCTTCCTGAGCCTGGCACGGCAGGGCTACTTCGACGACACCCCCTGCCACCGGCTGACCACCAACCCGGGCTTGCAGGTGCTGCAGTGCGGCGACCCGACGGGCTCGGGTTCCGGCGGCCCGGGTTACTCGTTTGCCGACGAGGTCTTCCCGGAGCTCACCTACGGCCGCGGCATCCTGGCGATGGCCAACAGCGGGCCGGACACCAACGGCAGCCAGTTCTTCATGGTCTACGGCGACGGTGAGCTGCCACCGCAGTACACGGCCTTCGGCTCGATCTCGCCAGAAGGCCTGCAGGTCGTCGACGCGATAGCCCAGAAGGGCCACGACGGCTCGCTCGACCCGAGCCCGAGCGGCGGCGCACCGATCGACCCGGTGACGATCCAGAGCGCCACAGTCGGCTGAGCGGGTGAGATGAACACCAGCGCTGTTGTTTCATGATCGAACAGCGCTGGTGTTCATCTCACGGGCCGTTCCAACGCCCGGCCGATCTTCGCCGCGATCTCGTCGGGCTCGCCGTACACCTCGTACTTCGCGAAGCGGTACATGCGCCATCCGTCGTCCACGAGCCAGGTGTAGCGACCCACGTCCCGCAGCACCCGCTCGGGCCGGGCGTGCTCCCCGCCCTCGTACTCGATGCCGATGCGGTACTGCGGATACGCCAGGTCCAGCCACACCGCCCGGCGACGGCGGTCGTCGAGCACGGGGTACTGCACCTCGGGCGTGGGGAGCCCGCGCAGCACCAGCACCATGCGCAGCCGCGACTCCATCGGTGAACCGGCCCGGGCGTCGGCGAGCGCGACGGCGCGCGGCAGGTTGGTGCGCCCCCGCGCCCGCGGGTACCGGGCGGTCAAGCGCAGGACCTCGTCGGGGGCGAACCGGCCACGGTTGGCCAGCGCGTCGATGGCGATGACCGCCTCGGTGAGGTCACCACACCACCGCCCGAGGTCGTAGGCGGTGCGCAGCGCGGTGGTGACCGGCACCCCGGCACTCACCTGCACCTCGTCGCTGTCGAGCCGATCACGGTGCACGAGCAGGCCGGCCCGCGGGCGCACCCCGCCGCCCGGCACGGTCAGCTCGGCGGGTGCCTCGCTCGAACCGCAGGAGGCACCGAGCAGTTCGGCCGCAGAGTAGCCGGAGAGGACGCCGCGGCCTCCCGAGTGCAGGTACGCCGCGCACGAGCGCAAGGCCAGGTCCGGCGGCTCGTCGGCCGCGGGCACGTAGGTGTCGGGGAGGATCCGCAGGTAGTTCGGTCCGCGGAGCTGGGCGGGCGTGACGAGACCGGCGCGGACCGCCACAGATCCGCGGAACGCCGCGGGCCACCCCGGCACCGCGACGCGAGACAGCGGAGCGCTCGACACCCGAGCAGCATCATCGGGAACGAGCCGCGGCGGAGGCGTTTCGGCGGAATCCGGTCGTGAGATGAACATCAGCGCTGTCGACACATGATCGAACAGCGCTGGTGTTCATCTCACGGGACCTGCCCGTCCCGCGGGAACGTGCCCAGCGCGCTCAGATCGTAGCCGCCGGGGTAGCTGCGGCAGTTGGGCAGCTGGCGGAAGAACTTCGGCTCCGCGCGCGGCGGCAGGAACCGCACCACCCGACCACGCAGCCACACCGCCCGCCGAGCCACCGCCTGCTCGAACGCCGAGATCCGCGGATAGCCGAACGCGGCGCGCAGCCGGTCGTCCATCAGGCCGTAGGAGAAACGCTTGACCAGCGCAGCGGGCGCGAGGTGGTTGGGCGGGAACGTGGTGAACAGCTCCAGGGGTGCTGTCGGCGACCGCCCGCGCGCCGGCGTCGAAGGCGAAGTGCTCCGCCTCGTAGTCGTCGAAATAGGTGGCGAACTCGTGATAGGTGGCCGGGATGTCGGTGATGCCCATGCGCCGGCCGAGCTCGCGGTAGTAGTGGGCGCTTGCGATCTTCTCCTGCTCGGACAGCCGGCGCCAGCCCAGCTCGTCGATCCAGCGGATCGGCACTGTCACGAACGTGGACAGCACGTAGCGCATGTCGGTGTTGGAGATGGTGTAACAGCCGTGCATCTGGTTCATCCGACGGATGGCCGTGCGGCCCTCGGAGCTGGCATAACCGTGCTCGAGGACCGCGTCGAGGAGCAGGCCGGTGTCGTCGTAACGTTTCTGGACACGCTCGGTGAACTCACCGGTCCGCGCGAGCAGCCGCCCGATGCTCGGCACCGCGTAGGTCCGAAACAGCGCGAACGACAGCGACTGGTTGACGTCCCAGGGGAACTCGTGGGTCGCGGTGATCCGGTAGATCTCGAGGAAGTCGGTCTCCGGGTCCAGCTGCTGGATACGCGCCAACCAGTCGAACCGCCCCATGCGCGGAGAGTAGGTCGCTGGCCCGAAAGGGTCAACGCCAGCCGTGAGCGCGGCCCCGGTCGTCGCCGCACGCGGCCCGGCAGGCAGGATCGCGGGGTGCCTATCGCAGCCGCTGTCACCGCCGCTTCCGACCGGCTCGCGGGCGTCGCCCGGACCACCATCCTGGAGCGCAACGCCCGGCTGTCCGCCGCCACCGGCGCGCAGGTGTGGCTCAAGCGCGAGGACCTGCAGATCGGCCGGTCCTACAAGCTCCGCGGCGCCTACAACCTGCTGGCCCAGCTCGACGCCGCCGAGCGCGCCGCGGGTGCGGTGTGCGCCAGCGCGGGCAACCACGGCCAGGGCGTCGCCTACGCATGCGCCCGGCTGGGTATTCGCGGCCGTGTGCACGTACCGAGGACCACGCCACGACAGAAGCGCGACCGGATCACCGCGCTCGGTGGTGCCACGGTCGAGCTCGTGGTCGACGGCGACACCTACGACGAGGCAGCCGCCGCCGCGGCCGAGCACGCCCACCGCACCGGAGCTACCGTCGTCCCCGCCTTCGACGACCTGCGCACCATCGCCGGGCAGGGCACCGTCGGCGTCGAGATCGTCGCGCAGCTCGGACGGGCACCGGACGTCGTCGTGCTCCCCGTCGGTGGCGGTGGGTTGCTCGCGGGCGTCGGCAGCTGGCTGGCCGCACAGCACAGCGGGGTCCGGATTGTCGGGGTGGAGCCGGCAGGTGCGGCAAGCATGGCCGCGGCGCTCGCCGCAGGCGAGCCGGTCGTGCTGTCCGAGCTCGACTCGTTCGTCGACGGCGCCGCGGTCCGTCGGGTCGGTGACGTGACCTTCCCGCTGGTGCGCGACTGCGGCGCCGAGCTCGTGAGGGTGCCCGAGGGTCGGGTGTGCATGGAGATGCTGGACCTCTACCAGGACGACGGCATCATCGCCGAACCGGCGGGGGCCCTGGCCACCGCCGCGATCGGCGACGAGATCGTGATCGAGCCCGGCGCCACGGTCGTCTGCCTGCTGTCGGGTGGCAACAACGACGTGAGCCGCTACGCCGAGACCGTCGAGCGCTCGCTGGTGCACCGTGGTCTCAAGCACTACTTCCTCATCGAGTTCCCGCAGGAGCCCGGTGCGCTGCGCCGGTTCCTCGACGAGGTGCTCGGCCCCGACGACGACATCGTCCTGTTCGAGTACGTCAAGCGCGACAACCGCGAGACCGGCGCCGCGCTCTGCGGTATCGAGCTCGCCGACCGCGACGGGTACGACCCGCTGTGGAAGCGGATGGAGGCCAGCCCGCTGAAGATCCAGCTCGTCGCGCCGGGCAGCACCGCGTACCGCTTCCTCATCTGACGAGCGGTCCTCCGCACGCCGCCAACCGGGTGACCCGTCCGAACCGGGCGTTGGTCATCCTCGAAAGCCAGTTGTGGGCCGGCGGCCGCCGGAGTGAGGGGATCCACGCGGCGGCCGCCAGCGCGCGTCCGAGCAGGGGGCACCCAGCCCGGCGCGCGTCACCGAGCGTAGTTGTATTGTTCCGCTGCCGCTCGATCGCCCATCACTATAGGTGAGCGAGTGTTGACATTCGGCAAGGTTTTCCTCAATGTCTGGCTCAGGGTGACAGCACAGGGGTTTTCCTGTGGCTCGCGGTGAGGCAGGCTCTATCTCCGTGTGCGATGGGACCCCTGCGTGCGGTGGCCCATGGCGAACAGGACTTTGCCCCCATCGGGTCACCTGCGGTGAGACCGGCGGACACCGATCGTGACCGGTGTCGAACACGCAGCCCTCGCGCTACGCCGGCTCGGTATCCGGCTGGTGCTGCTGGTCGGCGTCGTCGGGGTCCTCATCGCACTCGGCATGGTGGCACTCGTCGGGACGAGCGCGCTGATGAGCTCAGCGGGCCGCGGCGGAGCGTGCGGGCCGACGTCGGTCGGGGTGCCGATCGAGGCTGCGGGCGACCCGGCCGTCACCGACGAGCAGCGCGTCAACGCCGCGATCGTCGTGGCCACCGGACGCGAGCTCGCCGTCCCCGAGCGGGGGCTGTGGGTAGCGCTCGCGACAGCGCTGCAGGAGTCGGGCCTGCGCAACCTGGCCTACGGCGACCGCGACTCCGTCGGCCTGTTCCAGCAGCGCCCGTCGCAAGGCTGGGGCAACCCCGCGCAGGTGCGCGATCCACGCTATGCCGCCACGCAGTTCTACCAGCGCCTGATGGCCGTGCCGAACTGGACGGAGATGCCGCTCTGGCAGGCCGCGCAGACCGTGCAGCGTTCGGCTTTCCCACTCGCCTACACGCGGTGGGAACAGCCTGCGGCCGACATCCTCGCCGCCGTCGAGGATCCCGCGGCCCGACCGGCGGCTGCTGGCTCGGGCTGCGTCCCTGCGGTCCCGGGGTCGGTGGCCGCGTTCGGCGGCTCGGGAGCCGGCTGCGTCGAGGACGATCCGACGACCAACGGATGTGTGACGCCAACCACGCTCTACGCCGTCACCCAGGCGGCGTCGGCGTTCGGCGGGTTGCGCAGCGGGTCGGTAATCCAGTCGGCCGGGTGCTCCGCGCAGCGGCCGGCAAACCCCAGCAGTGACCACCCCCTCGGCAAGGGCTGCGACTTCTTCCCCGGTGCGGCCGGCCGCTTCGCCCGGGGAATCGAGATCGACAACGGGTGGCGGGCCGCGGAGTGGTTCCGCATCAACGCCGAGGCGCTCCAGGTCTCCTACATCATCTGGCAGGGCCGGATCTGGATGCCCGGCTCCGAAGACCGAGGCGGCTGGGGGCGTCCGTACACCGGAGGTGGTGTGTACAACCCGAGCGACGCGGTCGGCGGGCACTACGACCACCTGCATGTGAGCTTCCTGCGGTAACCGCCTCGCGGTTCGGCGAACCTCCCCGTAACTGATCACTGAGCGCGCTGCTAGGGTGTGATCATCATGTCGGGGACGGTCGGGTGGGTCGCGACGAGTCGACGGATCAGCCGCACTCCGTTGTTCTTCCTGATCGCCTTGATCCTGGTCGCAGCGCTTCCGGAATGCCCAGGGCCGCATCTGATGCATGCCGGGGAGACAGCTCCGGTGACGATCACAGCGGCGGCGGCAACCGATCACCATTCCGCGGAAGCCTGTCACGACGACGACATCGGCACCGGAACGCCGCTACGGCTACACGTCGCCGCGGTGCACGCGCACCCTCTTGACGATCACGGGTTCGGCATCGCTCCAGCTGGGCACGGTCTCGATCGGTCGCAGACGATGCGCGTCGACGGGTGGTCCCGGACCGTATCGCGGAGCGGATGGGCACTCCTGCTACTGCTGAGCGTCGCGCGGAACTGAGGGGCCTCGCTGGTTCCTGCTGAACCAGTCCTGCCTGGCCCGCTCGCTCCCCACGCCGCGCCGTCGCGGCCCATGAAGGAAGACCACCACGTGTACTCGACGCTTCTGCACCCATCGACGTCCGCAGCCGCCCTCGCCGGCGTGAGCTCCGCGGTAGGCGACACCCCTGTCGTGTTCATCGACGAGCCCTTCGCGTCCGCCGGACGCGGCTTCTGGGCCAAGATCGAGGGAACCAATCCCGGCGGCATCAAGGACCGCCCCGCCCTGCACATGGTGCGCCGCGCCCGGGAGCGCGGCGAGCTCCGTCCCGGTGCCCGCATCGTCGAGTCCACCAGCGGCACGCTCGGGCTGGGCTTGGTGCTGGCCGGTATCGCCTACGGCCATCCCGTCACCCTGGTGACCGATCCCGGCATGGAGCCGCTGATGTACCGCATGCTCCGAGCCCACGGCGCCCAGGTGGACGTCGTGGACCGGCCGTGCCCGCAAGGAGGTTGGCAAGGGGCCCGCCGCCATCGCGTGCGCGACCTGCTGGTGGCCCAGCCCGGCGCCTACTGCCCCGACCAGTACCACAACCCTGACAACGTGACCGCCTACGTGCCGCTCGCCCGCGAGCTGCTCGCCCAGCTCGGCCGGATCGACGTGCTGGTGTGCTCGGTCGGAACCGGCGGACACTCGGCGGGCATCTCGGCCGAGCTGCGGCGCCACCTGCCGGATCTGCGGCTGGTCGGTGTGGACACGATCGGCTCGACGATCTTCGGTCAGCGGGCGCGGCCGCGGCTCATGCGCGGGCTCGGATCGAGCATCTACCCCCGCAACGTCGACTATGCCGCGTTCGACGAGGTGCACTGGGTGTCCCCGGCGGAGGCGGTGTGGGCCTGCCGGGCGCTCGCCGCGTCGAGCTACGCCAGCGGGGGCTGGAGCGTCGGCGCCGTCGGGCTGGTCGCCGGGTGGGTGGCTCGCACGCAGCCGCGTAACACCCGGATTGTCGCGATCTTCCCGGACGGGCCGCAGCGATACTTCGACACGGTCTACAACGACGACTACTGCCGGTCCCACGGGTTGCTCGACCAAGCCCCGGCGCGCGAACCCGACGTGCTCGTCCACCCTGCCGAACACGACGTGGACCGCTGGACGCGGTGCGCCACGGTGCTCGACCCGCTGACCGGCGGGCCGCGTCCGGGCACGGTCGCCTGATGCGCGCGCTCACGCAGTACCGGTCCTTCCCCCGACCGGTGCAGCTGCTCCTGCTCAACCAGCTCACCATCAACATCGGCTTCTACATGCTGGTGCCCTACCTCGCCGCGCACCTGTCCGGGGAGCTGGGCCTCGCGACGTGGCTGGTGGGGCTGGTCCTCGGGGTGCGCAACTTCACCCAGCAGGGAATGTTCCTGCTCGGCGGCAGCCTGGCCGACCGCTACGGCTACAAGCCACTGATCGTCGCCGGCTGCGCGCTGCGGACCCTCGGGTTCGCACTGCTCGGCGTGGTCGACTCGGTCCCGGCGTTGCTCGTGGCCTCGGCCGCGACCGGGTTCGCCGGGGCGCTGTTCAACCCCGCCGTCCGCGCCTATCTCGCCGCGGACGCCGGGGAGCGCCGCGTCGAGGCGTTCGCCCTGTTCAGCGTCTTCTACCAGGCCGGGATCCTGCTGGGCCCGCTCATCGGCCTCGTCCTCACCGGTGTGACGTTCTCCCTCACCTGCGCCGTCGCAGCCGGCGTCTTCGCGGTGCTCACGGTGCTACAGATCCGGGCGTTGCCGCAGCGGACCGCCTCAGCTGACGCCAGCCGCAGCTCGATGCTGGCGCAGTGGCGCGAGGTCGCGTCGAACCGCCCCTTCGTGCTGTTCTCGCTGGCCATGATCGGGTCGTACGTGCTGTCATTCCAGGTCTATCTGGCCCTGCCGTTACAGGCGCACGCCGTCGTCGGCTCTCCGCTCGGGGCGAGCGTCGCGGTCGCGGCGGTCTTCGCGATCTCCGGTTTGGTGACCATTCTCGGTCAGCTCCGGGTCACCGCCTGGTGTCGTCGCCGATGGGGAGCCGGCAGGTCGATGAGCATGGGGCTCGTCGCGCTGGGAGCGGCGTTCGTGCCGCTGCTGGCAGCCGAGGTGGTGCCGGTCGAACCCGCGAGCGACGCCGGGACGGCCGTCGGCGTCGTCGCGCTCCTGCTGGCCGCCGCGGTTCTCGCCCTCGGAACGGCGATCGTGTTCCCGTTCGAGATGAACACGATCGTCTCGCTGTCCGGCGAGCGGCTGGTCGCCACCCACTACGGCCTGTACAACACCGTCTGCGGGGTCGGGATCCTGTTGGGCAACCTCGGCACCGGCTGGGCGCTCGACCTCGCCCGGTCCAACGGCGCCAGCGCGCTGCCGTGGCTGCTGATGATCGGCCTGGGGATCCTCTGCTCCATCGCGTTGCGCTCCCTGCGGACCCGCGGCCTGCTTCCGGACGAGCACGAACCGGCACGGACGGACAGGCGGCTCCACCGAGCGTGAACCGAACCGATGCCGTCGCCCTGCCGTCGCCCTGCGGTCAGCCCTGGGAGAACCCCACCGCTCTTCGATCCGCCCTACCTTCCACACCGCCAGCGCGACGAGCCAGGTCGCGACGAACAGCCTGACGACGGTGAAGCCGACGTACTCCAGGTCGAGCCTGCCGATCCAGGCCAGCACGCCGGACTCGATCCCGAGCCGCTCGACGAACAGCCCGATCAGCACGACGACGCCGATGACTAGCGCGACCACCACAGAAAGCACCGTGACGGTCGGAGGCGTAATGCAATAAATAAACCATGAAGAATAGTACAAAATGGCATCTGTGCTGGTCAGGGCGCCGGAGCCCCCTTCGAAACAAACAACTTATTTCGTGTGCGCCACGAATGCGGAGAGGGGTTGAGAGTAGGTAAACTTCTTGGCGCAGTGCTCTGTAGTAGATGAAGGATTGTGGCCCTTCGGCGTCGCCCCACGACCAACGGCGCATCATGCGTGACGCGTAGGGGCTGCCGGCAAGAACCGGAGAGCTAACCTTCTACGTGGGGATCTGCACTGTGTATGTCTGTTCGGCCCGGTCTCCGCAGGCTACGAAACTACTTGTCTCCAGGGCTTTTTGTTGCCCGTCCCGTGTAACTCGAAGAGTCA
>Ga0136617_10000109_pt1 | contig 57078 bp, 65 predicted proteins | sample AntDrymUQ3222106_2_FD_129672 | JGI IMG/M metagenome (GOLD analysis project Ga0136617, IMG submission 129672) | Polar desert sand microbial communities from Dry Valleys, Antarctica - metaG UQ322 (21.06) | ecosystem: Environmental > Terrestrial > Soil > Desert | place: Antarctica: Dry Valley...
GACACGCTCAACCCGGAGACCACCAAGCGCTTCCTGCACCACTACAACATGCCGCCGTGGGCCAACGGCGAGACCGGCCGCGTCGGTTCTCCGAAGCGCCGCGAGATCGGTCACGGCGCCCTCGCCGGCCGGGCCGTGCTGCCCGTCGTCCCGAGCCAGGAGGACTTCGCCTACGCGCTGCGCCTCGTGTCCGAGGTGATGAGCTCGAACGGGTCGACCTCGATGGGGTCGGTGTGTTCGGCCAGCCTGTCGCTGATGGACGCCGGCGTGCCGATCAAGGCGCCGGTGGCCGGCATCGCCATGGGCCTGATCTACGACGACGGCAAGTACCTCACGCTGACCGACATCCTCGGCGCCGAGGACGCCTTCGGCGACATGGACTTTAAGGTCGCCGGCACCGCCGACGCGATCACGGCGCTGCAGCTCGACACGAAGATCGACGGCATCCCCGCCGACGTCCTCTCCGCCGCCCTCGACCAGGCCAAGGTCGCCCGCCTCGCCATCCTCGACGTGATGAACGCGGCGATCGCCGCCCCCCGGGACGAGGTCGCCGCCTCGGCGCCCAAGATCGTCACGATCCACATCCCAATCGACAAGGTCGGCGAGGTCATCGGGCCCAAGGGCAAGGTCATCAACACGATCCAGAGCGAGACCGGTGCCGACATCAATGTCGACGACGACGGCGCGCAGGGCATCGTGACCATCGGCGCCGTCGAGGCGTGGCGAATGGAGGAAGCCAAGGCGGCCATCCTCGCCATCGTCGACCCGCCCAAGGCCGAACTCGACAAGGTGTACCAGGGCCGCGTGGTGAACATCACGAAGTTCGGGGCGTTCGTCAACATCCTCCCGGGCCGCGACGGCCTCGTCCACATCTCCAAGCTCGGCCGGGGGCGGCGGATCAATGCCGTCGAAGACGTGCTCGAGCTGGGCCAGACCCTCGAGGTGCGCGTCGACGAGATCGACGACAAGGGCAAGGTCAGCCTCAGCCCGGCCGGCGACGAGCTGCCGCAAGCCCCTGCGGGTGACGTCGACGGCGGCGAGCGCCGCGGCGACCAGGACCGCGGCGAGCGCCGCGATCGGGGTGACCGCGGCGGCGAGCGCGCCGAGCGGGCGCCGGAGTCCGACGACGGCGGCCGGGTCGAGACGATGTCGTTCGAAGCGAGCTTCGACGCTGAGCTGGCCGGCGAGCTCGGTGACCTCGGTCCCGACAGCCCGCGGCCGGCGGCCGACGACGATCGTCGGAGCCGGGGCCGCGACGATCGCGGCGACCGCAGCCGTGGCGGGCGCCGCCGTCATCGCTGACCGTGACCGAATCGATCACGACAACTGACCGTGGTCTGACCATCGCCACCGATCGCGTCCCTGGGGCGCGGTCGGTGGCGATCGGTGTCTGGGTGGCGATCGGCTCGCGCGACGAGTCGCTCGAGCAGGGCGGCGTCTCCCACTTCCTCGAGCACCTGCTGTTCAAGGGCACGACGACGCGCAGCGCCGTCGACATCTCCCGCGCCGTCGACCGCGTCGGCGGCGACATCAACGCGTTCACGTCGAAGGAGTACACGGCGTACTACTGCCGCCTCCCACGCCGCCACATCGACACAGGCATCGAGCTGCTCGGCGACGTGCTGACCGCCTCCACGCTGGCCGACGACGACGTCGAGAGCGAGCGCCAGGTGATCCTCGAGGAACTGGCGATGGACGACGACGCCCCCGACGACGTCGCCCTGCGCACGCTGACTCGATGCCTGTTCCCCGGCCACGGCCTCGGCCGCGAGACGGCGGGGGACCGGGCGACGGTGAAGTCGATCACCGCCGCCGACGTGCGTGACTTCCACCAGCGCTTCTACCGCACCGGCAACACCGTCATCGCCGTGGCCGGCGACGTCGGTCACGACGAGGTCCGGTCCGCCATCGAGCCGGCGTTCGCGGCGATGGGCGAGGGGGCCGACCGACCCTCGCGCGCTGCGCCGGCTGGCGTCGACGACGGCGGAGCCACGCTCGACGACGACACCGAACAGATCCACCTGGCGATCGGTGGGCGGGCCCTGGCTCGTGACGACGTCGATCGCGAGGTGCTCGACGTCGTCAACCATGTCTTCGGCGGCGGCCTGTCGTCGCGGTTGTTCGACGAGATCCGCGAGCGCCGCGGCCTCGCTTACAGCGTGTTCTCAGCCACCTCGACGTACGCCGGCACCGGCTCGTGGTCGGTCTACGCCGGCACGATGCCGGACCACGCCGAGGAGGTCGAGCGCCTGATCGATCTCGAACGCCGGCGCCTCGTCGCCGACGGAATCACCGACGAGGAGCTGGACGTCGCCACGGGCTACCTCACCGGCGCCTACGAACTGGGTCTCGAGGACACCGGTGCCCGTATGTCGCGCCTCGGGGCGATGCTGGTCACGCTCGGCTACGTCATCCCCGTCGACGAGCAGCTGGCCCGATGGGACGCCGTGTCGTCCGAGGACGTGAGGCGGGTCCTCGAGCGGGTGTACGCGCCAGGCCCGGTCACCGTGCGCGTCGGACCGTTCTGACCGACGTCGTACATTCGGCGCATGATTCGTGTCGGAGTCAGTGGGGCCGGGGGCCGCATGGGGGCGACGGTCTGTCGCGCGGTAACGCTCGATCCGGACCTGGAGCTGGTCGCCGCCGTCGACCCATCGGCCACCGGCCGGGAGGTCCACGGCCTGACGATCGCCGGTGAGCCTCGGGCATTCGTCGACGCCGGCTGCCACGTCGTCGTCGACTTCACCGTGGCCGCGGCGGCCCGCACGACCGTCTCGTTCCTCGCCATGCACGGCATCCACGCTGTGGTCGGCACCACTGGCCTGACCGACGAGGATCTCGCCTTGTGGCGCGACGAGTTCGCCAGCGACGACGGGCCGAACTGCGTCGTCGCCGCCAACTTCGCCATCTCGGCCGTGTTGATGATGCGCTTCGCCGAGATCGCCGCCCCGTTCTTCGACACGGCCGAGATCATCGAACTGCACCACGACGCCAAGGCCGACGCCCCGTCGGGCACGGCGCTCCGTACGGCCGACCGGATGGCCGAGGCATCGGCGGAGTGGGCCCCCGACCCGACCGCCAACGAGGTCGTCGCCGGCGTGCGCGGCGGCGCCGGGCCGGGTGGCATCCGCGTGCACGCCGTGCGGATGCGCGGCATGGTGGCTCACCAGGAGGTCATCCTCGGCGCCCTCGGCCAGACGCTGACGATCCGCCAGGACAGCTACGACCGCGAGAGCTTCATGCCCGGCGTCATCCTGGCCTGCAAGCACGTCGCCGAGCACGACGGGCTGACCGTCGGGCTCGACGCGCTGCTCGGCATCTGACGGTCGCTACCGTCGACGCGATGAACGTCATCGACGCCCTGTCTTCGGCGTACGACCATGGTCAGTCGATCATGGACGGCATCACGCCCGAACAGCTCGACGCCCCGACACCGTGCCCGAACTTCACCGTGCGCCAACTCGCCGGCCACACCCTCGACGTGATGGACATGATCACGACGGCCACCGGCGGCGACGCGGCCCCGGCCCAGGACGGCGACCGCACCGACAACCCCGGGGAAGCGTTCCGGGATGCCGCCGAGCGCAGCCGGGCGGCGTGGGCCGGCGTCGAGTCGCTGGACGCGCCGCTGTCGATGCCATGGGGTGACTCCACGTTCGACAACGCGGCCCGTATGGGCCTGGCCGACGTCCTTGCCCACACCTGGGACGCCGCCGTGGCCACCGGCCAGCCGCGCGAGCTGCCGGAGGGGCCGGCCGAGGTCGCCTACGACTTCACCAAGGGCATGTTGAAGCCGGAGTACCGCACCGAAGGCCCGGACGCCACGTTCGGTCCCGAGGTCGCCGTCGGCGACGACGCCCCGGTCACCGAGCGCCTCGTCGGCTGGCTCGGCCGCAACCCCCGCGCGTAAGGCAAGGTGGGCGAGCGTCGGAGCGGAGCGGAGACGGCGAGCTCGGCAGGCGCAGCCGATCCAGCTTGGCTGGTCGGCGGAGCCCGAGAAACTAACGGAGCGCGCCGAGGGCGGCGTCGTAGTCGGGCTCCTGGGCGATCTCGGGGACCTGCTCGGTGTGGGCGACGTTCCCGTCGGTGTCGACGACGACGACCGCCCGCGACAGCAGGCCGGCCATCGGACCATCGGCGATGGTCACGCCGTAGGCGTCGCCGAAGTCGCTGCGGAACGTCGACGCCGACGACACGTTGTCGATTCCCTCAGCCCCGCAGAATCGGGCTTGGGCGAAAGGGAGATCGGCCGAGACGTTGAGCACGACGGTGTCGTCCCGGCCGCCTTCTCGTTGAACGTGCGCACGCTCTGGGCGCAGGTACCGGTGTCGATACTCGGGAAGATGTTGAGCACCAGGGTCTTGCCGGCGAAGTCGGCGGCGGTGACGTCGGCCAGGGCGGTGCCCGTCAAGGTGAACGCCGGCGCCGGTGACCCGATAGCCGGCAGGTCGCCGCTGGTCGTGATCCGGTTGCCGCGGAGGGTGATCTGTGCCATGGCCGCAACCTAACGGGCAGCTCAGCGCGTGCGGCCTTGACGGACGTTGCGGGCATTGACGGCCACGACGAGCAACACCGAGATCCCGATCGCCCACCATTGGTAGCGCTGGAGGAACTCGAGCACGGAGCGCAGCTGTTCCTCGAAGGCCTGGGCCAGCCACCACATCAAGGCGAGTCGTCCGGCGATGCCGACGGCGAGCAGCGCCGCCAGTCGGAGCGGCGGCGTGCGGTGGATGCCGGAGAGCACGGCGACGATGTTGCTGCCGGCGAAGAACGGCACGATGGCGAACTCCGCCCGGGCGAAGCCGCGCTGGAACGAGGCGATGCCCTCCGGCGTCTGGCCCAGGTAGCGGGTCATCCACCCGAGCGCCTGGTCGTGGTAGGCCCGCCCGATCAGGTGGCACACCGTGAAAGCGGCGGCCAGGCGGGCGGTGGCGATGACGACGTAGGCGACCGGCGAGATGCCCCCGGCGACGGCCAGCGCCAGATAGCGCTGGCGCGACGACAGGGCCAGCAGACCCTCAGGGTTCGTCGACGCCCAGCGGGCCCACACTGCGTTGGCGACGTTGGTGGCGATGACGAGGAGAACGAAGACGACGAGCGCAGCCGGCGCCCAGGCCGGCGGCCGGTGGGGATGTTCGGTCGCCGCAACGACCTCGGCCGCGGTATCCGCCGCTGGGGTGTCCGCCATCGGGGCGACGCTACTGGCGGACCCCAGGTCATGACCTAAGTTCAGGGCATGGACGGGCTCATGCAGGACGTACCGCTGACGATCACCCACCTGTTTGACCGGGCCGAGCGCTACTTCGGTCACAAGGAGCTGGTCACGGCGACGGGCAGCGGTCGGGAGCGGACCAACTACGCCGCCTGGGCCGAGCGCACCCGCCGGCTCGGCGGCGTGCTCGACCAGCTCGGCATCGCCGCCGACGGCCGGGTGGCCACGTTCGCCTGGAACACGGCCCGCCACCTGGAGCTGTACTTCGCCGCGCCGTGCACCGGCCGGGTGCTGCACACGCTCAACATTCGGCTGTTCCCCGAGCAGGTGACATACATCGTCAACCACGCCGCCGACGAGGTCATCTTCGTCGACCGTTCGCTGCTCGGGCTGCTCGCCCCGCTGCTGCCGACGTTCGAGACGGTCAAGCACCTGGTGTTGATGGACGACGGCAAGGGCGACATCCCCGACGAGCTCGCCGGCCACGAGCTGCTGCCCTACGAGGAGCTGCTCGACGCCGCCGACCCGGTCGAGTTTGCCGTCGACGACGAGAACCGGGCCGCGAGCATGTGCTACACGAGCGGCACGACCGGCAATCCCAAAGGTGTCGTGTACAGCCACCGCAGCACCTTCCTGCACACGATGGGGGCGTTGACGGCGGACTCGCTCGGCGCTCGCGAGTCGGATCGCATCCTGCCGGTGGTGCCGATGTTCCACGCCAACGCCTGGGGGTTGGCCCACGCCGGCGTGGCCTCCGGGGCCGTGTTGATCATGCCTGGCCCCGACCTGTCCGGGAAGGCGATCGCCGATCTCGTCGTCGAGGAGCGAGTGACGATCGCGGCCGGCGTCCCGACGATCTGGATGCAGGTGCTGCCGGAGCTGAAGGACCGCGACACGAGCGCGCTGCGGGCGATCCCCTGCGGCGGCTCAGCCGTACCGAAGGCGCTGTCCGAGGCCTACCGTCAGCAGCTGGGACTGCCGATCCTGCAGGCGTGGGGGATGACCGAGACGAGCCCGATCGTGTCGGTGTGCCGGCTCGACGGCGACCAGGAGGACCTGCCCGCCGCGGAACAGGCCGACCTGCGGACGGGCGTCGGTCGGGGTGGCTTCGGCGTCGACTGCCGGGTCGTCGAGCCGGACACCGCCGAGCCCGTGCCGATGGACGGCACGTCGAGCGGCGAGCTCCAGTGCCGGGGCCCGTGGATCGCCGCTACCTACTACGACGACACGCGGGCGGGGGAGAGTTTCACCGACGACGGCTGGCTGCGCACGGGCGACGTCGCCACGATGGACGAGCGGGGTCGCATCCGCCTGGTCGACCGCACCAAGGACCTGATCAAGTCGGGCGGCGAGTGGATCTCGTCGGTCGAGCTGGAGAACGAGCTGATGGGGCACCCCGACATCAAGGAGGCGGCCGTGATCGGCGTGCCCGACCCCAAGTGGTCGGAGCGGCCGCTGGCCTGCGTCGTGCTGGAGGATGGCGCCACGCTGTCGAAGCAGGACGTCCTCGACTACCTCGCCCCGCGACTGGCCAAGTGGCAGGTGCCCGACGACGTCGAGTTCATCGACGAGGTGCCGAAGACGAGCGTCGGCAAGTTCTCCAAGAAGACGTTGCGCGAGCGCTTCGCCGACGGCACCGACACCTGATTGAACTTGCCTTGGGGGAGCGCAGTTGCTAGTGATCGGACGATGCGGGGCGGCGGGAGGTCGATCGTGCTCGTGGCTGTGGCCACGTTCGCCGGCGTCGCGTGCGGCGACGACGGTCCGATCGTGGCCGTGGTCGACGACACCACGCCGGCCTCGGAGCCCGCGTCGTCCGCATCGCCAGCCGCGCCCGCGGAGGTGGTCGAGATCCAAGCCCTCGACAACACGTTCAGTCCCAAGGAGATCGTTGTCGCGCCGGGGACCGAGGTGCACTTCGTCAACGGTGGGCGCAACAAGCACAACGCCCAGTCGATCACTGACGGCGAGTGGGGCGTCGCCGACGTCGACTTCCGGCCTGGGGACGACTACACCCACGTGTTCGACGAGCCGGGCGAGTATCGCTACTTCTGCTCGCTCCACGGAACGGCCGAGTTCGGCATGTTCGGCGTGATCGTCGTCGACGACGAGGCGGGTTGATGGGGCGGAGCTGGGCTCGCGCGCAGACGCTGCTGGTGCGGTTTGCTGATCCCGACCCGTAAGGTCGGGGTGAACGACGAGAGCGAACCCGAGGAGGGCGCGACATGGCCACTGCGCTGATGGTCTGGATCGATCAGGACCTGTGCACGGGCGACGGGATCTGCGAAGAGATCTGTGGCGACGTGTTCGTGGCGCGCGACGACGGGCTGTGGGTCGTCAAGGAAGAGGCCAAGCACTTCGGCTCGACCATCGTGTTCGATGGCACCGCCGCCCCCGACGGCGGCAAGGGCGTCGCCCGTATCCCCGACTCGCTGATCGACTCGGCCGTCGAAGCAGCCGAAGAGTGCCCCGGCGAGTGCATCATGATCGAGCCCTACGACCAGGCCGCCATCGACTCCCGCGGCGCCTAGTTACCCCGCTGTCCGCTCGAACTGGGCGTGAATCTTCTCGAAAGTGAGAGGAATCACGCCCAGATCCGCGTCCAGCCGTCAAAGCGGTTGACAGTGAGACGCTTTCTGTCTTAGTGTCTCGGCCGTGGAAGACCGTGTCCTCGACGCGACGAAGCGCTGCTGTGAGCGGTGGGGCGCGAGCAAGGTGACGATCGACGACATCGCCGTCGCGTCCGGGATCTCGCGGGCGACGATCTATCGCCTGTTCCCGGGCGGCAAGGACGTCCTGTTCGAGGCGCTGCGAGTCCGCGAGCTGGAGGACTTCTTCGCCGTGCTGCGGGCCCGGGTCGAAGGCGCCGCCGACCTCGAGGATCTGCTGGTGCGCACCGTCGTGGCCGCCACCCAGGAACTGCGAGCCGACGAGCACCTGGCGATGATGCTTGCCGCCGAACCGGGGGAGACGCTGAGCCAGCTCACGGTGGAGGGCGTGCCGCGGATCATCCGCTTCGCCACCGCTTTCCTCTCCCCGCTGGCCGAGCCCTACCTCGACCGCACCGAGGCCCGGGCCGTCATCGATGTGCTTGCCCGCCTCGTCATCTCATACTTCCTCGCCCCCAGCGACACCGTCGACCTCGGTGACGAATCATCGGCCCGCTCCTTCCTCGCCCCGTTCCTGCAACCGTTCCTGCCCCTCGCCCGAACCGGAGGTTCCTGACCGTGACCATCACCCACCGCTCCGATGCCGAGATCCTCGATCGCGACGACGTCAACAACATCGAGGCCATCCTCTCCGTCACCAACACCGACGTCGACGAGGTCCTCCACGCCGTCAAGGACAATGCCGACGCGCTGTTCACCTGGGACTACAGCCTCGCCCGGCCGCAGCTGCGCAAGCTGTACGAGAAGGGCAAGACCGGACAGTGGAACGCCACGACCGACCTGCCGTGGGACACCGACGTCGACCTCGAGGCCGTCGTCACCAAGGACCAGGCGGCGATCATGGCCGGGCTCAGCCCCGACCACTACGACGGCACCGTGCTCGAGAGGTGGGGCGACAAGGAGTGGCTCGAGTTCGGCATCGACCAGCGCCGCTGGACGCTGTCGCAGTTCCTCCACGGTGAGCAGGGCGCCCTCCTGTGCACGGCCAAGATCACCGAGACGGTGCCGTGGTACGACGCCAAGCTGTACGCCGCCACCCAGGTCGTCGACGAGGCCCGCCACGTCGAGGTGTTCGGCCGCTACATCGACGAGAAGCTCGGCGGCAGCTTCCAGGTCAACGCCCACCTGCGCATGCTCCTCGACGACATCATCCAGGACAGCCGCTGGGACATGACCTACCTCGGCATGCAGGTGATGGTCGAGGGCCTCGCCCTCGCCGCCTTCGGCTACATGCACCAGCTCACCGAGGAGCCGTTGCTCAAGCAGCTGCTGCGCTACGTGATGAGCGACGAGGCCCGTCACGTCGCCTTCGGCGTGCTGTCGCTGAAGGAGGTCTATGCGGAAATGACCGACGTCGAGATGAAGGAGCGCCAGGAGTTCGCCTACGAGGCGGCGGTGCGCATGCGCGACCGCTTCCTGTCCCAGGAGGTCTGGGAGCGCCACGGCATCAACCCCAAAGACGTCGTGCCGCTCGTGCTCAGCGACCCGACGCGGGAGATGTTCCAGCAGATGCTGTTCGCCAAGATCGTCCCCAACTGCAAAAAGCTCGGCCTGCTCGACCGCAACGAGTCCTGGCTTCGCCATCGCTTCGAAGAGATGGGCGTCATCCAGTTCGAGAACCTCGAGGACACCGGCGAGGAGTACATCAAGTTCGAGCTCGGCACCGAGGCCACGGCCTGACCGTTCTGCCATGAGCAGACGACCGGATACGGTCGATTGCTCCATGCAGAACGGGGCCGATTGGTGTCCGGAGCAGTACGAGCGGTTCGCGGCCGAGCGGGCGCAGCCGTTCTGGGATCTCGCCGACCTCGTCGGCGAGGGGCGGATCGGGGCGGCGGGCGCCCCGATCCGCCGGGCCGTCGACCTCGGCTGCGGTACCGGCGCCCTGACGGCGCAGCTCGGCGCCCGCTTGGCCGTCGACGAGATGACCGGCATCGACAGCTCGCCGGCGATGCTCGCCGCCGCCGCTGCCCACGCCGGCACGGGCGTGCGCTTCGTCGAGGGGGACGTCGCCCGCTGGACGAGCAACGGCGATCACGACCTCGTCTTCGCCAACGCCAGCCTGCAATGGGTGCCCGATCATCCCGAGGTGATCGCCCGCTTGTGGGCGGCGCTGCGTCCCGGCGGGGTGCTGGCCGTGCAGGTGCCGGCCAACGCCGACCACCCCTCGCACCGAGTCGCCGCCGAGGTCGCCGCCGAGGCGCCGTTCGCCCAGGCCATCGGCGGCCCGCCGCCCCCCGATCCCGTCCGGGCCAACGTGCTCGCCCCCGAGCAGTACGCCGTCCTCCTCGACCACCTCGGGGCGCGGGAGCAGCACGTGCGCCTGCAGGTCTACGGGCACCACTTGGCTTCGACGGCCGACGTCGTCGAGTGGGTCAAGGGCACCTCGTTGACTCGCGTCTTCAGGGTCTTGCCGGCCGCGCTGCACGAGCGCTACGTCGACACGTATCGGGACCGCCTGCTCGACGTGCTCGGCGACCGTCGACCGTACTTCTACCCCTTCAAGCGGATCCTGTTCCGGGCCCGCCGCTGACCCGAGTACCGGGTGGCGGTCAGATCGGCGCCGCGTACTCCCGTGGCGGTTCATGCTCGGGTGGGAACCTCGGGTGGGGCGGCGCGAGGGCGTAGCCTGCGGTCATGGCCCGCTTCGGCAGAGTTCAGACGGCGATGATCACGCCCTTCCGTGACGACGGATCGTTGGACGTCGACGGCGCCGTCGGCCTCGCCCGCTGGCTACAGGAGCAGGGCAACGAGGGCCTCGTGCTCGCCGGCACGACGGGGGAGTCCCCGACGTTGACCGACGACGAGAAGCTGACGCTGTGGGAGACCGTCGCCGAGTCGGTGACGATTCCGGTCACGGCCGGCTCGACGACGGCCGACACGGCCCACTCCGCCCACCTCACGGCCGAGGCGTCCAAGCGCGGCGTGGCCGGCATCCTCGCCCTCTGCCCGTACTACAACCGGCCGTCGCAGGCCGGCATCGAGGGGCACCTGCGGGCCGTCGCCGAAGCCACCGAGTTGCCCGTCGTCGTCTACGACATCCCCGTCCGCACGGGGCGCAAGATCGCCACGTCGCTGCTCGTGCGACTGGCCCACGAGGTCGCCAACATCGTCGGTGTCAAGGACGCGGCCGGCAACCCCGGCGAGACCGCCCGGGTCATCGCCGCCGCCCCGAGCGACTTCGAGATCTACAGCGGCGACGACGCCATGACGCTGCCGCTGCTGGCGGTCGGCGCCGTCGGCCTGATCGGCGTCGCCACCCACTGGTGCGCCCCCGACGTCGTCGCCCTGTTCGACGCCTGGGAGGCCGGCGACACCGTCGCCGCTCGCACGGTCAACGCCCGCCTGCTGGCCAGTTGGGCCTACGAGACCGGCGACGAGAGCCCGAACCCCGGCCCGGCCAAGGCGATGCTGCGCCATCTCGGCCAGCCGAGCGGGCAATGCCGCCCCCCGATGGGCACCGATCCCGACTGGCTGGCCGACCGCGCCGCCGAGGTCTGGGACGACCTCCAAGCCGATCGTGCCGCCGCCCATGGCTGAGCCCGTCCGACTCGTCTTCCTCGGTGGCCTGGGGGAGATCGGCCGCAACTGCATGGCCGTCGAGCAGGGCGTCGGCGACGCCCGGCGCATCGTGCTCGTCGACTGCGGGCTGATGTTCCCCGGCCCCGACATGCACGGCATCGACCTCGTGTTGCCCGACTTCGCCTACCTGCGCGAGAACGTCGATCGCCTCGACGGCCTCGTCGCCACCCACGGCCACGAGGACCACGTCGGCGGCATCCACTTCCTCCTCCGCGAGGTCGACCTGCCGAAGCCCCTGCCGATCTTCGGCTCGGCCCTCACGCTCGGGCTGGCCCGCAATCGCATCGAGGAGGCCGGCCTGCTCGGACGCGTCGACCTGCATCCCGTCGTCGACGGCGAGCAGGTCACGGTCGGTCCGTTCGAGGTCGAGTTCGTGCCGGTGACCCACAGCGTGCCCCACGCCCACGCCGTCGTCATCCGCACCAGCCAGGGTGTGGTCCTCCACTCCGGCGACTTCAAGATCGACCTCACGCCCGTCGACGACCGCCGAACCGACCTCGCCCGCATCGGCGAGCTGGCCAAGACCGAAGGCATCCGCGTCCTGCTGTGCGACTCGACGAACGCCGAGGAGGCCGGCCACGCCCCGAGCGAGCGAGGCGTCGGCGGCGTGCTGCGCTCGCTGTTCGCCGAGCTGAGCGACCGGCGCATCATCACGGCCAGCTTCGCCAGCCACCTTCACCGGATCCAGCAGATCGCCGACGCCGCCATCGCCAACGGCCGCAAGGTCGCCACCCTCGGTCTGAGCATGCGCAAGAACGTGCAGCTCGGCACCGACCTCGGCGTGCTCCGCATCCCGGCCTCGTCGATGATCGACATCGAGGACATCGATCGTCACCCACCGGGCGAGGTCTGCGTCATCTCCACCGGGTCGCAAGGTGAGCCGATGTCGGCGCTCGGCCTGTTGGCCCGCGGCGAGAACCGCTTCGTCAAGCTCACCGAGCATGACACCGTGATCCTCTCGAGCCATGCCATTCCCGGCAACGAGCGCGACGTCAACAAGGTCATCGACGGCCTCCTCCGGGCCGGGGCGCAAGTCGTGCACTCGGGCGTCGCCGACGTCCACGCCACCGGCCACGCCCAGGCCGACGAGATCAAGACGTACCTGTCGATCGCCAACCCCGAGTGGTACGTGCCGGTCCACGGCGAGTTCCGCCACCTCATGGCGAACGCCCGCCTGGGCGAGACGATGGGCGTGCCGCACGACCGGGTGCTCGTCTGCGAGGACGGCGACGTCCTCGAGATCACCGACGGTGGCGTCGCCCTCGACGGCCGCGTCTCGGCCGGCTACCTCTACGTCGACGGGATCGTGGGCGACGTCGGCACCGGCGTGCTGCGAGACCGCCGCCTGCTGGCCAGTGAAGGCGTGGTCGTGGTCGTCGTCACCGTCGACAGCCAGACGGGCAAGGTGCTCGTGGGGCCGGAGATCATCACCCGCGGCTGGGTCTACGCCCCCGAGGCCGAGGATCTCCTCGACGAGGCCTGCGACACGATCGCCGCCGCCGTCGAGCGAGCGCTGGCCGACGGCGTGCGCGACGTCGAGGCGCTGGAGCGTGACGTGCGCCGAGCGGCGGGCAAGTTCGTCAGCGAGCGCACCCGGCGCCGGCCGATGATCGTGCCCGTCGTGATGGAAGCGTGAGGCCGGCCGGCATCGGGCTGGCGCTGCTCGCCGCCACGACGGTCGGCTGTGGCGAAGAACAGACGACGACCGGGCTGCGGCCGGCCTTGGAAGAAATCGCGCCGGCGATCGCCGCCGTCGAGGCCGCCCGCGGCGGGCCTCAGCAGTACTTCGAGATCAACGCCACGCCGCAGTTCGTCAACCTGTTCGTCGCCGGCGCCGACGCCACCGACGTGCAGGTCTACCTGTACAGCGACGGGGAGCTGGCCGAACCGACGCCGCCGCAACCGGCCGGCGGCAGCACGTTCGCGGCAACGGCAGCCGGCTTCGATGCCGCCACGATCCGGGCCGGACTGGACGAGGACCTCCCCGACTCCGACGTGATCGTGTTCGCCATCGTCGCCGGCCCGGGCGGCGTCGCCCGCTTCTCGGCCAGCGTGCAGTCGGCAGAAGGTGGGTCTCTCGACGTCTCCCTCGGCCCGGACGGCGAAGTCCTCGTCGTCGACCCCGGCCCGTAGCCCTCCCGTTCGAGGCAGCACCCCGTTGGTACGGTGAGTAGGCCATGTCCACGTGGGGTCCATCGAAGAAGAAGTCGTCGCGGACGTCCGGCGGGCGACCTGCCGGCGACCGTCGCCGCCGCCACGAGGACGCCACGACCGTCGCGCGCCGACCCGCCCGCCAGCCCGAGGAAACCCCGCCCGATCACGGCGAACACCGCCACGAGCTGGTCGGGATCGGCCTCATCGTCGCCGGCGTGCTCCTCGCCCTCGCCTTCTTCGGCGACTTCGCCGGCCCGCTCGGACGGGCGATCGAGACGCTCGTCGCCTGGTTCGTCGGGCTCGGGCGCTTCGTCATCCCGTTCGTGCTCGCCGTGCTCGGCGCCGCCGTCATCCATCGCGGCCGGTCGTCCAGCCCGACCCGCCTGGCCTTCGGCTGGGGTCTCGTCACGCTCGGCGGCCTCGGGCTGTTGCACGTCGGTGCCGGCCCGACCGGTTTCACCCCCGCCGACGAGATCCGCGGCGCCGGGGGCGCTATCGGCGCCCTCGTCGCCGAACCGATCCGCGGCCTGCTGGCGTCGGGCGGCGCCGTCGTCGTGCTGCTCGCCGTCGTGCTTGGCGGCGCGTTGCTGATCACCCAGACGTCGCTGCGGACGATGGCCGCCAACACCAGCACGAGCGTCGCCTCGGTGGCCCGCCCGCTCGGACGGGCCGCCCGCCAGGCCCTGCGTGATCTGTCGTCGCTGAGCAGCGATCGCCACGACGAACGCCGCGTCCTCGACGCCGACACCGCCGACCGACGCGCACTGCCCCCGCCGTCGTTGTACGACGCCGCCGACGACTTCGCCGACGATCGGCCGCGCCGCCGATCCCGAGCGATCTCAGCCCCGCCGCCCGGCCAGTTGCCGGCGCCCCGAGATCCCGGGCAGTGGACCCTCCCGCCGGCGAACCTGCTGCGCCGCAGCGGCAGTCAGACGATCAATCGCAGCGAGGTCGAGGCACGTGGTCGGGTCCTCCAGGAGTCGTTGGAGCAGCACGGGGTGTCGACGTCGCTCGTCGGGATGACCGTCGGCCCGACCGTCACCCGCTACGAACTGGAGCTCGGCCCCGGCGTCAAGGTCGCCCGTGTCACCAGCTTGCAGAAGGACATCGCCTACGCGATGGCGGCCACCGACGTGCGCATCCTCGCCCCGATCCCCGGTCGTTCGGCGATCGGCGTCGAGGTACCGAACAAGACCCGGTCGCCGGTCACGCTCGGCGACCTCCTCGAGTCGCCGGAAGCGGCTACCGCCACCGGGCCGCTCGACGTCGCCATCGGCAAGGACATCGCCGGGCGCTCGATCTTCCTCGATCTCGCCACCACCCCGCACCTGCTGATCGCCGGCGCCACCGGGGCCGGCAAGTCGAGCGGCATCAACTGCATCATCACGTCGCTGCTGATGCGTACGACCCCCGACGACGTCCGGCTCATCCTGATCGACCCCAAGCAGGTCGAGATGGGCCAGTACAACCGGCTCCCGCACCTGCTCACCCAGCCGGTGACGAACCCGAAGAAGGCGGCCAACGCGCTCGGCTGGGCCGTCAAGGAGATGGAGCGGCGCTACGACGTCCTCTCCGAGATCGGCTTCCGCGACATCACCGGCTACAACGCCGCCCACGACCGCGGCGAACTCGACCCGGCTGCCGACGGGCCGCACGAGCGGATGCCCTACATCGTGGTCGTCGTCGACGAGCTGAACGACCTGATGATGGTGGCCGCCCGCGACGTCGAGGAGTCGATCACGCGCATCGCCCAGAAGGCGCGCGCCGTCGGTATCCATCTGATCGTCGCCACCCAGCGCCCATCCGTCAACGTGATCACCGGCGTGATCAAGGCCAACATCCCGGCCCGCATGGCCTTCACCGTGTCGAGCCAGACCGACTCGCGCGTCATCCTCGACCAGCCCGGCGCCGAGAAGCTCGTCGGCAAGGGCGACATGCTCCTGCTGCCCGGCAACTCCTCGGTCGCCCAGCGCATCCAGGGATCGTTCGTCGAGGAGGAAGAGGTCCGCAAGGTCGTCGGGCACTGGCGCCGCCAAGCGCCCGAGGTGACCTACGTCAGCGGGGTCGAGGCCGGTCACGACGGGGCCGAGGATGCCGTCACGTCGAGCGCCAACGCCTACGCCGGCGTCGCCGGCGACGAGGACGACGATGCGGCGATGATGCGCCAGGCCATGGAGTTGGTCGTCCGCAGCCAGCTCGGTTCGACGTCGATGCTGCAACGCAAGCTGAAGGTCGGCTTCGCCCGCGCCGGGCGGATCATGGACGAGCTGGAACAGCGCGGCGTCGTCGGGCCCAGCGAGGGCTCGAAGGCCCGTTCCGTGTTGATGACGGTCGAAGAGTTCGAGCTGCTCCAGCAGGCCGAGCGTCAATGAGACGAGGCCGCGTGCTCGTTCGAGAGGGAGCGAGCGCCAGCGAGCGAGCGGCGAGCGGCCTGCTTGGCCGGGGAACGCAATGAGCGTGATCACGGAGATCGTCAGCGGCCTGCGCTTTCCGGAGGGGCCGATCGCGATGAGCGACGGCTCGATCGTGCTCGTCGAGATGTTCGGGCCTCGTCTGATCCGGGTCGGCCCCGACGGCACCGCGGAGACGATCGCCGAGATCCCCGGCGGTCCCAACGGAGCCGCCGTCGGCCCCGACGGGGCCTACTACATCTGCAACAACGGCGGCTGCTTCGCGCCCGTCGAGATCGAGGGGCTGCTGGTGCCCGGGCCCTTCGACCCGGACCGCTACATCGGCGGGCGCATCCAGCGCGTCGACGTCCAAACCGAGGTCGTCAGCGACCTGTACACCGAGTGCGACGGCCGGCCGTTGCGGGCGCCCAACGACCTCGTGATGGACGGTCACGGCGGCTTCTATTTCACCGACCACGGCATCCGCGACCGGGCCGCCCGCACCAGCGACCTGACCGCCATCTACTACGCCCGCTGCGACGGCTCCGCGATCAGGGAGGTGGTGTTCCCCGTCGAGGCGCCCAACGGGATCGGCTTGTCGCCCGACGGCGACGTCCTTTACTGGGCCGAGACCCACGCCGGGCGAGTGATGCGGCGGGCCATCGCCGGGCCGGGCGAGGTGGTCGCGCCGCCGCTGCTCGACCCCGGCCTGCTCTGCGGGCTGCCGGGCTACCAGTTCCTCGACTCATTGGCCGTCGACGGCGAGGGCTGGGTGGCGGTGGGGACGATCTTCAACGGCGGCATCACCGCCATCTCGCCCGACGGCCAGACGATCGAGCACCACCCCACCGGCGACATCGTGACGACGAACATCTGCTTCGGCGGACCCTCGCTGGACACGGCGTATATCACGTTGTCCAGCCAGGGACGTGTGGTGTCGATGCCGTGGCCGCGCCGTGGCCTGCGCCTCGCCCACCAGTAGCGCGCTGCGTTCGCCGTAGCCTGGCCGGTCGTGCCGGAGCGCTTCTACGTCGAGACCCTGGGCTGCCCCAAGAACCAGGTCGACTCGGACAAGCTCATCGGCGCCCTCGTTGCCGACGGCCTGCTGCCGACCCCGGATCCGGCCGCCGCCGACCTCGTCGTCGTCAACACGTGCGCGTTCATCGAGGCGGCCCGCCAGGAGAGCATCGACATGATCCTCGCCCTCGACGAGCAGCGCCGCGACGGCGCCCGGCTGGTCGTCACCGGGTGCATGGCCGAACGCTACGGCGACGAGCTGGCGACCGCCCTGCCCGAGGTCGACCAGGTCGCCGGCTTTGGTGTCAACGTGATGCGCCCGCGCATCCCGGTCAGCGCCGTCGAGCCGCCCCGCCTCGACCTGCTCAACCTGCCCCGGCCCCGCTCGCCGCGCCCGTGGGCCTACGTCAAGATCGCCGAGGGCTGCGATCGCTCCTGTGGGTTCTGTGCGATCCCGTCGTTCCGTGGCCCCCAACGCAGCCGGACGATGGCGTCGATCCTGGCCGAGGTCGACGCGCTCGCCGCCCAGGAGGTGGTGCTCGTTGCCCAGGACCTCGCCTCCTACGGCAAGGACGTGCCCGGCGAGCTCGGTGCCGGCGCCATCGTCGGCCTCGTTGGGGCCGTCGCCGAGCGGGTGCCGCGGGTCCGCCTGTTGTACCTCTACCCCAGCGATCTCTCCGATGACTTGATCGACGCCATCGGCGCGACCGGCGTCCCCTACTTCGACCTGTCGTTGCAGCACGTCGCCAAGCCACTCCTGCGCCGGATGCGTCGGTGGGGTGACGGCGACCGCTTCTTCCAGCGCATCGAGGCGATCCGGAGGCGTCACCCCGACGCCGCCTTCCGCAGCAACTTCATCGTCGGCTATCCGGGCGAGACGGAGGCCCATCACGACGAGCTGTTGGCGTTCGTCGAGGCGGCCCAGCTGGACTGGTGCGGGTTCTTCGCCTACAGCCGCGAGGAGGGGACCTACGCCGCCGACCTCGAGGGGGCCGTGCCGGTGGCGCTGACGGCCGAACGGCTGACCGAGCTCACGGGGCTCCAGGACGCCGTCACCGCCCACGGCCGCGACCAGCTGATCGGCACGTCGCTCGACGTGCTCGTCGATCATCGCGGGGTCGGGCGCAGCCATCGCGAGGCCCCGGAGATCGACGGGATCATCCACGTCAGCGATGATCTCGCGGTGGGGGAGTTCGCGTCCGTCGAGATCGTCGATGCGCTCGGCCCCGACCTCGTCGCCGCCGGGGCCCGCATCAGCGAGATCGACGACGATGGTTGATCCCGGCGCCCTGGCCACGTGGGCCAACGGGATCACGGTCGGCCGGCTGCTGCTGTCCCCACTGATGTTCTGGGTGATGCCGGACCATCGCCGCGGGGCATGGCTGGCGTTCCTGTTGTGGTTCCTGCTGTGCCTGTCCGACGGCGTCGACGGCTGGTTCGCCCGGCGTCAGGGCGCCACCCGTTCCGGCGCCTTCCTCGACCCTCTGGCCGACAAGGTCCTCGTGCTCGGGGCGATGTTCACGCTCGTCGATCGCGACGTGTTCTGGGTCGTGCCCGTCGCCATCCTCGCCATCCGCGAGTTCGTCATCAGCATGTACCGCACGCTCGTCGGCGCCCAGGGGGTGAGCGTCCCGGCGACCCGCCTGGCCAAGTACAAGACATTGGCGCAGCAGCTCGCCGTCGGGTTCGCCATCCTGCCGTGGACGGCGCTCGACGCGACGTGGATGTGGACCGGCTTCCTGTGGTCGGCCGTCGTGCTGGCCCTGGTCAGCGGCGGCCAGTATCTCTGGCGGGCGCGCACGCCGCAGCCGGAGGCGGCGCATGCGATGTGACGTCCTGGCCGTCGGCACGGAACTGCTGCTCGGCCAGATCGTCGACACGAACTCGGCCTGGATCGGCGAGCGCCTCGCCGCCCACGGCATCGACTCGTTGACCCAGGTCAAGGTGGGCGACAACCAGGGACGCATCGAGGCGACGCTGCGCCGACTGCTGGCCGACGCCGATGCCGTCATCGTCTGCGGTGGACTGGGCCCGACTCACGACGACATCACGCGCCAGGCGCTGGCGGGCGTGATGGGCGTCGAGCTGCAACCCGACCCGGTCGTCGCTGACACCATCCGCGCCCTCTTCGCCGAGCGCGGCCGGCGGATGCCGGAGAACAACCTGCGCCAGGCGCTGGTCCCCGTCGGCGCCACCGTGATCCCCCAGACCCGGGGAACGGCTCCGGGCCTGATCTGCCCGGTGGGCGAGCGGGTCGTGTACGCCGTGCCCGGGGTGCCCCACGAGCTCGAGGAGATGGTGACCCGGGCCGTGCTGCCCGACCTGCTGGCTCGCGACGATCGCGCCGGCGTCATCGCCAGCCGGGTCCTCAAGACGTGGGGGGACAGCGAGAGCGGGCTGAACGAGCGGTTGCAACCGGTCATCGATCGGCTCGACGACAGCGATGTGACGCTGGCTTTCCTGGCCCGCGGGTGGAACGGCCTCGAAGTGCGCCTGACGACGCGCCAGCCGACGGCCGCCGCCGCCGGCGCGGCGCTGGCCCCGTGGGAGGCCGCGGTCCGCGCCGAGCTCGGTCCGCTCGTGTTCGGTGTCGACGGGGAGTCGATGGAGTCGGTCGTGCTCGACGCGCTGCGCCAGCGGGGTCAGACGCTCGGGCTGGCCGAGTCGTTGACGGGCGGACTGGTCGGCGCCCGGCTCACCGAGGTCGCCGGCGCCAGCGACGTGCTGCGCGGCGGCGTCGTCAGCTACGCCGCCGACGTGAAGTTCGACATCCTCGGCGTCCGCCCCGGGCCCGTCATCTCGGAGATGGCGGCGGCCGAGATGGCCGAGGGGGCTCGGCGATTGCTCGACACCGACGTCGGCCTGGCCCTGACCGGGGTCGCCGGTCCGGCTGAGCAGGAGGGCCTGCCGGTCGGCACGGTGTGCCTGGGTGTCGCCGGCTTCGGTCCGACGCGCACGACGACCGTGCGGCTCGGCCGCCAGCGCGAACAGATCCGTCAGTTCGCCGTGATCAGCGCCCTCGACATGCTCCGTAGGCTCGTTGATCAGCCGCCCCTGTAGCTCAGCTGGATAGAGCAGGGAACTTCTAATTCTCAGGCCGCAGGTTCGAGTCCTGCCGGGGGCGCCCTAGCCTGAATCGCCGCTGTTGCGATCGAGAGGGCTGCGTGAAGTTCAAAAAGGGTGACACCATCATCTATCCCCAGCACGGTGCGTGCATCGTGATGGGGACGAAGAAGATGGAGGCGTTCGGCGAGAAGCGTGAGTACCTCGTGTTGCAGACCGTCATCAACGAGATGACGCTGAAGGTGCCGGTCGACAAGGCCGACGAGGTCGGCGTGCGTCCGCCGGTGTCGGCCGACGAGCTGGAAGACCTCGTCGCCGTGCTCTCCAAGCCGGACCCCCGCGTGCCTTCGAACTGGAGCCGGCGCTTCAAGAACCACCAGGAGAAGCTGAAGAGCGGCGACGTCTACCAGGTGGCCGAAGTCGTCCGCAACCTCGCCGCCCGCAATCGGGATGCGTCGCTGTCGGCGGCCGAGCGGACGATGTACGAGCGGGCCCGAGTCAACCTCGTCAGCGAGATCTCGCCGGCGTTGAAGGTGTCGGCCGAGGCGGCCGAGGCCTACCTCGACGAGGCCCTGGCCAAGGGCGTGCTCAAGCCGGCCAAGGACGCGGCGGCGAAGAAGAAGTGAGGCAGCGGGGGCGCCGCCCGCCCGCGGCGCCCCCGATGCTCGTCCGCCGAACCAAGGTCGCGCTCGTCGCCCGTCATCGGCATGCGATCTGCCCTCGCTTCGGCGTGGCCCTGTGATGTAAACACACGCGTATACATATGTCAACTCCCGCCGCCTCACCCGCCCGGCTGCCCCGCAGCGCGCGGCGCGCCCAGCTGCTCAGGGCGGCCGCGCACGCCTTTCTCGCCCGTGGGTACGACGGCTCGTCGATGGACGACGTCGCCCTCGAGGCCGGCGTCACGCGGCTGATCGTCTACCGCCACTTCTCCTCGAAGGCCGCGCTCTACGGCGCCGTGCTCGACACCGTGCTGGCCGAGATGGGCCGCCGCTTCGATGGCGCCCCCGACGGCCCGAGTCGCGGGAGCGTCGCCGCCATCCTGCTGTCGGTCGGCCGGGCCAACCCGGCGGCGTTCCAGCTCCTCTGGCGCCACGCCGCCCACGAGCCGGAGTTCGCCAACCGGGTCGCCTTTCTCAACGAGCACGTGCACGCGGCGGCCCGTGCCGCCTTGGCCGCCTCGATCAGCGATGCAGTGACCCTGGAGTGGGCGGCCCGGACCAGCGGCGCCCACCTCCTCGAGGGCATCTGCACGTGGCTCGACCTCGGTCCGCCGGCGCGCGACGACGAGTTCGCGGCAGCGATGCACCGTGGCCTGGAGGCGTTGGCGGTGGCGTGGAAGGGGTGACCGCGGAGCCGAGCCGGTAGGCGAGGCGACCAATTGTTACGGCCGCCTTGTTTGGGCTGCGGAGCAGCCCAAACGCAAGCGTGCGCGGCGTCAACGGTCGACGGACTCGCTCGAGTCCCGGGCGGTCAGCCGACAGCGGCGGCGATGGCCTCGACGATGCGGTCGACCTGGGCCGGCGTCGTCACCAGCGGTGGGCACAGCGTCAAGGCCTCGCTCCCGATGGCCCGCGTGATCACCCCCGCCGCGAGCATCCGCTCACGTGCCGCGACGGCGTCCTGATCCGGCCGCAGCCCGGCCGCCCACACCGCGCCGACGCCGCGCGCCTCGGCGATCGTCCCGTCGGCGGCGAGCGCGCGCAGGCCGTCGCCGAGGGCGTGGCCGATCGTCGTCGCCGACCCGAGCAGGTCCTCGTCGTCGAAGAGCTGCAGGTTCGCCAGCCCGGCCCGGCACGCCGCGGCGTGGCCCGAGTACGTGTAGCCGTGGCGCAGCAGGTAGTCGGGGTCGGACTCCAGGGCGGCCCGCACGGCGGCGCCGACGAGGACGCCGCCGAGCGGCTGGTAGCCCGAGGTCACGGCCTTGGCGAACGTGGTGAGGTCGGGAGTGACGCCGTAGTGGTCGGCGGCGAACCACGTCCCCAGCCGACCGAAGCCGGTGATTACCTCGTCGAAGACGAGGAAGGCGCCGTGACGGTCGCAGAGGCGGCGGAGGTCGGCGAGATAGCCCTCGGGCGGGGGGTGGACACCGCCGGCGCCCTGGACCGGTTCGCTGATCACGGCGGCCACTTCGTCGCCGCGTTCGGACATCAGCACCGAGAGCGCCTCGGCGTCGTCGCTCGGCACCTGCACCACATCGGGCACGAGTGGTCCCCAGCCCTCGCGGTTGGGGGCGATGCCCTGGGCGCTGGTGCCGCCGAAGTTCGTTCCGTGATACCCGCGCACCCGGCTGATGATCAGGGTGCGTTCGGGCTGGCCGGCGAGGCCGTGGGCGAGGCGAGCCAGCTTCATCGCCGTGTCGATCGCCTCCGAGCCCGAATCGCAGAAGAACACCCGGGCATCGGGCATCACGGTCAGCTCGACCAGGCGGGCGGCCAACGCGTCGGCCGGACCGTTGGTGAACGGGTCGAAGCACGAGTAGGTCGACAAGGTGGCCAGCTGATCGGCAACGGCATCGGCGATGGCGCGGCGGCCGTACCCGGCCGCGCAGTACCAGAGGCTGGCCATGGCGTCGACGTACTCCTTGCCGTCGGTGTCCCAGACGAGGGCACCTTCACCACGCGCCATCGTGATGAAGTCGGTGCGGGTCGGCCGGGAGAACGGATGGAGGAATGGCGGCAGGTCAGCCATGGGGCGCACCGTATGGGATGTGACACCGAGTCGGCATGCTGGACCCATGGAGCCGGCGACGTGGACTCGGTGACGGTGCTGACGTGGAACCTGCAGGGTTCCAAGGGCGTCGACGTGATGGCGGTCGCCGATGTCGTCCAGGCCAGCGGCGCCGACATCGCTCTGCTCCAGGAGATCCAGCGGGGGCAACTGGGCCGGCTCCGCCGCGCGCTCGGCTGGGAGGCACGCTGGACGTTCAAGCATTGGCCGGTCGTCTCGCGACCCGAGGGCATGGCCGTGGCGACGCCCCACCGATTGGGGCGCACGACGTCGTTCGTCGTCCACCCGACCTGGCCGTGGAGCTGGCAGCGGCGCGTCGCCCTCGACGCCACCGTGCTGGCCGACGGCCGACCCTGGCGGGCGATCAACGTCCATCTCTCGCCGCCGCACGCCGGCGAGGGGCGCACCCAGGAGATCGCCCGAGTGCTCGAACGGGCCGGCGTGGCGCCGCCGATCGTGGCCGGCGACGTCAACGACCGGCCCGGCGGTCCGGCCGTCGCCGTTCTGGCCGAGGCCGGCTGGCGCGATGCGTGGCGAGCAGCCCACCCGGACCAGTCGGTCGACGCCGCCGAGTCGACCGACGACATCGTCGACCCGGGGGCGACGAACTGGACGCCGGGGTTGCGGGCTGGTCGTGCGCCAACACAGCGCCTGGACGTCGTGTTCCTGCCGGCGTCATGGGAGGTGCTGGCCGCCGACGTTGTGACCGAGCCGCCCGCGCACCTGGCCGAGCTGTCGGACCACCTGCCCCTCGTCGTCACCGCCCGGCGGGTGCACCAATGACCGACGATCTCCTGGTGATGCGGGTCCGCAAGCTGCTGGCCAAGGCCGAGAAGACGGACAATGCCCACGAGTCCGAGGCGTTCTCGGCCAAAGCGGCGGCGTTGATCGCCGCCCACCGGATCAGCCCGGCCGCGCTCCGCGCCGTCGACGCCGGTGGCCGCCTGGCTGTGGAGCGCTTCGCGCTGGGCCGAGGCGCCTATGTTCGGGCCCGCCTGGCGCTGCTGTCCGCCGTCGCCGCCGCCCACGACGCCGAGGTCGTGTTCGTCACCGGGCCGCGCGGTCTGACAGCCCTGGTCGCCGGGTTCGGCGAGGATCTCGAGGTCGTGCGGGTGCTCTACGAGTCGCTGCACGTCCAGGCGGCGGCGCAGATGGCGGCGGTCCATCGGCGCACGCCGGCGGCCACGCAACGGTGGCGGCGAGCGTTCCTGTTCGGATTCGCCGCCCGAACCGGCGAGCTGTTGACCGCAGCCAGCGCGTCGGCCTCCGGTGCCGCCCACACCGCTGCTCCTGGCCGCCATCCGGACCTCCTGGCCCGGGCCAAGCTGGTCCACCAGTTTGCCGCCGAGGCTTTCGGTCGCGTCGTCGCGGCGTCGGCGCCCGCTCCGGCCGCGGCCGGCGGTTGGCGCGACGGTCATCACGCCGCCGGGCGGGCCGACCTCGGCCGTCGTCGGCTGCCCGACCGGGCCGCACTCGGACCCGCGCCATCGTGAGTCCGGGAGCAGACCTCGGCCGGTGTGCCTTCGGCGAGGCCGAGCAGTCCGCGTTCGGGGGGACCGAGCTGGAGGACGAGGTGGCCGTGAGCGAACTCATGGCCCTCGCCGTGACGGTCACCACCGGCGACTGGTGGCGGGAGGCCGGGGGACCGCTCGTGCGCGTCGAGGCCGCCCGGGCCTCGGCGCGGTCTTCGCACGCCCGCTCGGGTGGCGTGGGGCCCGTCGCCATCACGCTGGCCGCCGGCCAACACGACCGCGCCACGCTGGCCCACGAGCTGGCCCACGCCCTGGCCGGTATCGAGCGCGGCCACGACGATCGCTTTCGGGCGGCCGAGATCGATCTCGTCGCACTCCTCGCCGGTCCGTCTGCCGCTGAGCGGTTGGCCGCGGCCTGTGGCGCCTTCGGGCTGGCCGTGGCGGCGCGCTCGTGGCCGGCACCGTGGCGGTGCACCGGGGCGGGCTTCCTCCTCCGCTGACGTCGGCGGGGTGGGGGTAGCGTGCCCCTCATGACGCCCGATGGTCCTCGTCTCGAGTCCTCGATCAGCCACGACGGCGCGCTGCTGTTGGTCGGTGAGATCGACAGCTACACCGCTCCCGACCTCGAGGCAATGCTGGCCGAGCGGCCCGACGGCTGCGTCGTCGACCTCGCCGGGGTTGCCTTCATCGACTCCTCCGGCCTGCGTGTCATCGTCGAGGCCCATCGCCAGCGTGAGGGCCGCGGCGGGGTGACGCTGCGCAGCCCCAATCCGGCCGTCCAGCGGGTCTTCGAGATCAGCGGCATCGCCGGTCACTTCGGCATCGAGGCCTGACCCGCCAGCCCGACGACCGTTTGACGCCGCGACCAGCGGGGAACAGGCGACGACATGGGTTTTGCCGGCGACGACTTCGACGTCGTGGCGCGCCCGGCCAACGGTGACGATGTGTTGACGTTCGTGGTCCCGACGCGACCGGACCAGATCGGCCCCGCTCGTCGGGCCGTCCGCCAGCACCTCGCCGACCGCGGCGTGCCGGCGTCGGTCGCCGACGACCTCCAGCTGGTGACGAGCGAGCTGGTCACGAACGCAGTGCGCCACGGCCCGGTCGGCGAGATCGACGTGGAGGTACGCATCGGGCCGGCGCACGACGTCGCCCTCTCGGTGGCCAACCCCAGCGCTGTCGCGGCCATCCCGCCGCTCGAGGCGTGGCGGCCGGTGGCCGGGCGCAGTGTCGGCGGCCGCGGGCTCGGCATCGTGCGCCGTTTGTGCGACGACATCGAGGTGCAGGGGGACGAGGCGCAGGCGGTCATCGTCTGCCGGCGCCACTGGAACGGCCAGGAAGGACCGCGATGAGCACTGACATGGAGATCCTGTACGACACCGACGGCGAGGAGACGGTCGGCCTGCTCACCGTCGGCGTCCTCAACGACTACGAGGTGATCGTGCGCGGCGTGGCGGCGATGTTGCAGCCCTACCGCGACCGCGTCCACGTCGTCGAGATCGACGCCGGAGGAGAGCCCTCGGTGCCGATGGACGTCGCCCTCTTCGACACGTTCGCCGGACGCCGATACACGTTGGACCGAGCGGCGGAGATGGTACGGGATGGCGACGCCAAGCACGTCGTGTTGTACACGTGGGACGCAGCGACGGCGTTTGTCCAGGCGGCCCAGCAGATCGGCGTGTCGGGCATCGTGCTCAAGAGCCGCTCGGCCGAGGCCCTCGTCGATGCCCTCGAGCGAATCGTGGCCGGTGAGCGCCTCGGCCTCAACGCTCAGGGCGCCCGCGGTGCGCCGGTGCGCAGCGTGGACCTCTCCGACCGCGAGTCCGAAGTGCTTGCCCTGATCGCCCAGGGCATGACGAACGCCCAGATCGCTGCCGAGCTGTATCTCTCGGTCGAGACGATCAAGACCTACGTCAAGCGGCTCTACGCCAAGCTGGACGTGCACAACCGGGCCCAGGCCGCGGTCGCCGCCTCGACGTTGCACCTGACACCGGGTCCCTAGCCGACCTGGGGACAACTGTCCCTGATCGGGGGACTGCGCTGTCCCCGCGAGAAGCGCACACTGACGTCATGTTCACGCAGTTCGTCCGCCTCGAACTCCGCGGCGAGCTGGACCTGGCCAGCGGGGCCGAGCTGGCGGTCACCATCGACGCCTTGACGGTGACGCCCGGCGTCGCGCGCATCGTCATCGACGCCACCGGCATCGAGTTCATCGACACGGCCGGCATCGACGCGCTGAACGCGGCCGTCGCCGCCGGGGTGGCCCGCGGCATCGTCGTCGGCGTCGACGCCGCGTCGGCGGCCGTTCGCCATGTGCTCGACCTGCACACTGACCTCAAGGTCGCCTGAGACGCCCCTGGCAGGGGCAGACTGCCGGCGTGTCCACATCTGATCGTTCCGCCGCCGTGCGTCTCGAGATCCCGGCGGCTCCGCAATTCCTGTCGACTGCCCGTTTGGTGGCCGCGTCCGTCGGCGCCGACGCCGGCCTGAGCGTCGACGACCTCGAAGACCTCCGCCTCGGCGTCGACGAACTCGTGGCCACCTTGATCGAGCGGGCCGCGGACGACGCCCGCATCCGGCTCGATCTGACGCGCACGGACGGGCAGGTGACCGTCGACGGCACGCTGGACGGGGACGCCATCACCGACGCCCCCAACGCCGACGGCTTGACCGAGCGCATCGTCGCCGCCGTCGTCGACACCTACGAGCTCGGCGCGAACTCGTTCCGCCTGCAGAAGGCCGCGCGTGAACGCTGAGGACGAGCGGGCGCTGTTCGAGGAGTTCGCCCGCACGCGCGACCGTCGCCTGCGCAACCAACTCGTCGAGCGCCACATGGGCCTGGCCGCGCACGTTGCCCGCCGCTTCGGCCGGCGCGGGCCCAGTGACGACGACTTGCGCCAGGTCGCCTTCCTCGCCCTCGTCAAGGCCGTCGACCGTTTCGACCCGGCGCGCGAGGTCGCCTTCTCGACGTTCGCCGGACGGACCATCGAGGGCGAGATCAAGCGGCACTTCCGCGACCACACGTGGACGGTGCGCGTGCCCCGCTCGGCCAAGGAGCTGCACCTGCAGCTGCGCCGGGCCACCGACGAGCTGACCCATCGCCTCGGACGCTCACCGACGGTGCCCGAGTTGGCGGCTCACGTCGAGGTGACCATCGACGACGTGATCGAAGGCATCGCCGCCGGATCGGCCTACACCACGGCCAGCCTCGATGCCCCGATCGCCGGCGCCGACGGGCGCAGTGAACCGGGCCGAGAACTCGGGCAGGTCGACAGCGGCTTCGATCGTGCCACCGACAGCGAACTCGTCGCCCGGATGATCGAGCGGCTGCCGCCGCGCGAACAAGAGATCGTGCGGCTGCGCTTCTACGAAGAGTTGAGCCAGAGCGAAATCGCCGAGCGCATCGGCATCTCGCAGATGCACGTGTCCCGGCTGCTGCGGCGCAGCTTCGAGCAGATGCGTCGCCAGACCGAACCGGCTTGACGGAACTTGCGGACGGACTGGAGGTTGGGCGAGCGCCGATCCGAAGGGTCGGTGACGAGCACGGAGGCGCAGCCGATCCAGCTTGGCTGGTCGGCGGAGCCCGAGCGGGCGCTAGGCGTGAGCGGCGGCGCGTGCGTCGGCGGTCTGTTCGGCCGCCAGCGGGTTGGGCCCGTCGCCCACCCCCGCCGGGTCGAGGTCGTTCGACTGGCCGTGCCGGCGCAGCCACCAGCCGGCGGCCATGAAGGCGGCGAGACCGGCCGCCAGCATGAGCCACGGACTGATGTGGCGCTTGGGCGGGCGAACGCGATCACGGGCCTTGCCGTAGGTGTCGCCGGCGGCGTCGGCGGCGGTCGAGGCGAGATCGTGGGCCATCGACGCCGTCGTCGACCAAGCGTCGCTCAATGTGTCGGTCACGGTGTCGCCGATCTCGGCGAGGGTCTTGTTCATGGCGGCTCCGTTCAGTGGCCGGCGGTGGTGCCGGTGGCGTACGTGTTGGACGTGTAGGCGGACGAGGACGACTGCTTGACCAGTCCGCTGTCGGTCAGTTTCTGGCGGACGAGCTCCCGGCGGCGGGGGCCCTGATCGGGATCGAAGGCCCAGGCGAGCGACGCGCCCACGGCCATGGCGAACAGCAGCTTCTTCATGAGGCGGGGCTGTACCCGACCGGCGTGGGCCCCAACCCGGCCGTTGCGCTCCGGCTTCGTGTCGGACGTCACAGCCATGCTTAGATCGCTTCGCCGGGGGCGTGCCGGCGTCGAACGACCGGAAAGGACCGAAGCGTGGGGGAACCGGAGAACCGGAGCGACGGTCCGAGCGTCGCCGTCGAGGATCGCCAACAAGACTCCGGCCGCGACCTCATCGTCGACGACCTCACCGTGCGTTTCGGCGGCATCGTCGCGCTCGACCGGGCCGGCCTGCATGCCCGCGAGGGCGAGATCGCCGGGCTGATCGGTCCGAACGGCGCCGGCAAGACGACGTTGTTCAACTGTCTCACCGGGATCTACCGGGCGACGTCCGGCAGCATCCGCTGGCAGGACCGCGAGCTGCTCGGACTGCAGCCGTACCAAGTCGCCAACCACCGCATCAGCCGCACGTTCCAGAACCTGGCGTTGTTCCCGAAGCTCACCGTGCGCGAGAACGTGATCGTCGGGTTGCACCGGGTGCGCACGTCGGACTGGGTCAGCAACGCCGTGCGGGCGCCGTGGGTCCTGCGCGAGGAGAAGGACGTCCGCGACCGCGCCGACGCCGCCCTCGAAGAGGTGGGCTTGTCGACGGTGGCCTCCAAGCCGGCCGTCGGCCTGCCCTTCGGCACCCTCAAGCGCGTCGAGCTGGCCCGGGCCGTCGCCGCTGAACCGACCCTCCTCCTGCTCGACGAACCGGCGGCCGGGCTCGCCCACAGCGAAGTCGACGACCTCATGGACGTCGTCCGCCAGCTGCGCGACAGCCACGACCTCACGGTGGTGCTCGTGGAGCATCACATGGGGCTCGTCATGCGCCTGTGCGAACACATCACGGTGCTCAACTTCGGCCGCACGATCGCGACGGGCACTCCCCGGGAGGTCCGCAACGACCAGGACGTCATCGACGCCTACCTCGGAGGTCCGGAATGAGCGCTGCCCTCGAGATCAGCGAGCTGAACGGCGGCTACGGACTGGTGCATGTTCTCCACGGCGTCAATCTGAGCGTCGACGAGGGTCAGGTCGTCGCCGTGCTCGGCGCCAACGGCGCCGGCAAGACGACCCTCCTGCGGGCGATCAGCGGCGGCCTCAGCCGGATCAGGGGCTCGATCAAGTTCAAGGGCAAGGAGCTCGTCGGCATGTCGCCCGAGAAGATCTCCCGCCTGGGTGTGTGCCAGGTCCCCGAGGGTCGCGGCACGTTCATCGAACTATCCGTCGCCGAGAACCTCGAGATCGGCGCGTGGCGGCGCCGCGGGCGGGCCGAGATCAACGCCGACAAGGACCACATGTATGAGATGTTCCCGATCCTCGCCGAGCGCCGCACGCAGCGGGCCGGCGAGCTCTCGGGCGGCGAGCAACAGATGCTCGGCGTGGCCCGGGCCCTCATGGGTCGGCCCGAGCTGCTCCTCCTCGACGAGCCGTCGCTCGGGCTGGCCCCGCTGATCGTGCGCACGCTGTACGCCCGACTGGAGGAGATCGTCGCCGAAGTCGGGGCGACGACGATGGTCGTCGAGCAGAACGCCCAGCTCGCCCTCGGCCTTGCTCAGCGGGCTTACCTCCTCGAAGTGGGCGCGATCGTCCGCGACGGGTCGGCCGAGGAACTGCGCGCCGACGAGTCCATCCAGCGCGCCTACCTGGGAGTGTGACGTGCAGCGCTTCATCCAAACCCTGCTCGACGGACTGGCCAACGGCGCCATCTACGCCAGCCTCGCCCTCGCCCTCGTGCTCGTCCACCGGGCCACGCACATCCCCAACTTCGCCCAGGGTGAGCTGGCGATGGTGTCAGCGTTCATCGCCTGGGAGGTCCAGGAGCGAGGTCTGCCGTGGGTGGCGGCGCTGCTCATCTCGATGGTGCTGTCGTTCATCCTTGGCTTCATCATCGAACGGGGCATCATCCGCTGGGTCGAGGGCGCCTCGCCGTTGACGCTGTTGATCGTCACGCTGGGGCTGCTGGCGATCCTCAACAACGGCGCCGGCTGGTACTGGAACTTCCTGCCGAAGACGATGCAGTCACCGTTCCCGAACCAACCGATCCGCGCCGGCGACATCATCATCAGCTGGCAGACGATCGGCATCGTGCTCGTGCTGATCGCGTTGATGGTCGGCGTGTTCGTCCTGTTCAGCTTCACGAAGCTCGGCCTCGGGCTGCGCGGCGCCGCCGGCAACCCCAACTCGGCCCGTCTCGTCGGCATCAACGTCGGCTTGATGCTGGCCGTCGGCTGGGGGCTCGCCGCTCTCGTCGGTAGCGCCGCCGGCGTGATGGTCGGGCCCCGGCTCGGCCTGCAGCCGAACATGATGGGGACGGTCATCGTGTTCGCCTTCGCCGGCGCCGTGCTCGGCGGCTTCGACTCACCGCCGGGCGCCGTGGTCGGGGGGTTGCTGGTCGGCTTGATGTTCGCCTTCACCGGGACCTACTGGCAGCCCCACGGCAACCAGCTCAACCTGGTGCTCGCCTTCGTCCTCATCGGGGCGGTGCTCCTCGTGCGCCCGAACGGCCTGTTCGGCAAGGCGCAGGTGTCGCGGGTATGAGTCAGCGCTACTCCTGGCTGGTCGGGATCGCCGTGTCGATCCTCGCCGTCGCCCTGACGTGGACGGTGTCTGACTTCCGCCTCAGCCAGTTCGCCCGCGTCGCCGCCTTCGCCGTGGCCATGCTCGGGCTCAACCTGCTGACCGGCTTCAACGGCCAGATCAGCCTCGGCCACGGTGCGTTCATGGGGATCGGGATGTACACCGTGGCGATCACGAATCGGGAGTGGGGCCTGTCCTACCCGGTGGCCTTCGTGCTGGCGGCCGGGCTGTGCTTCATCGTCGGCATCCTCGTCGGGATCCCGGCGTTGCGACTGCCCGGCATCAGCCTCGCCTTGATCACGCTGGCGATGGCGCTCGCCTTCCCGCAGGTGCTGCGCAAGTTCGAGTCGCTGACCGGCGGCGTCCAGGGGATCGTCATTCCGGGCCGGCGCAAGTTCGAGTCGCCCGAGTGGACCGGTCTGACGAACGACCAGTTCCAGTACGTGACCGTCGTGGCGGTCACGATGCTCGCCTTCTTCATCGGCTGGAACCTGACCCGAGGGCGGTGGGGGCTGGCGATGATGGCGATCCGCGACAACCCGGTGTCGGCGGCGTCGATGGGCGTCAACCTGCCCCGCACGAAGGTCTTCACGTTCGCCATCAGCGCCGCCTTCGCCGGGCTCGGGGGCGCGATGACGATGATGCTGGTCAACTTCGCCAGCCCGGAGAGCGTTTCGCTGGCCGTCTCCATCTCGCTGCTCACCGGCATCGTCATCGGTGGGCTCGGTACCGTCGCCGGCGCCGTGATCGGCGGCCTGTTCGTCGTCTACATGCCCAACTGGGCCTACGAGATCAACCAGGCGGCCCCCGGCGTCGTCTACGGCGTGATCATCATCCTCGTGATGCTGCTTGCGCCCGGAGGCGTCATGGGCCTGCTGCGACGGGCCCGAGTGTTCCTGACCCGCAAGTCCGGTCGCGAGACCGCCGCGGCCGAAGAGGCCGCCGCCTTCCCGACCACCGTCGACGATCCGGTCCCCACGGCGACCGGCATCTGATCTCAATCCAGAGAAACGTCTCAACCCAGAGAAAGAAGCAAGGGGGATCCATGCAACGACATCGCACCCGAGCCGGCATCTTGGCCGTGCTCACCCTCGGTGTAGCCCTGGTCGGCTGCCGAGGCAGCGACGACGACGACGCCACCGACGAGGTCGCCACCCAGGAGTCACCGCCGTCCGCCGGCGCCGACACGGCCGGTGCCGACACGGCCAGCGCCGACACGGCCAGTGCCGACACGGCCAGTGCCGACACCGCCGCCGCCGACACCGCTAGTGCCGACACCGCCAGCGCTGACACGGCGAGTGGCGACACCGCTGGTGGCGCCACGACGGCGGGCTCGACGGCCGGGTCGGCCGCGGGGTCCGGCGACGTCGTCATGGCGCCCGAAGTGGAGTGCCCGGACAGCGAGCCGGGCCTCAGTGACACCGAGGTCGTGCTCGGCGGGACCTACCCGCTGTCGGGCCCGGTCGCCGCCTACGCCTCGATCCCGAAGGGCCAGGACGCCTACTTCCAGCACATCAACGAGCAGAACGGCGGCGTCACGTTCGGCGACGGCGTCACGCGTGAGATCACGTGGAACTTCCTCGACGACCAGTACACGCCGGACAAGACGCTGGAGAACGTCCGTCGCCTGCTCGAGAACGAGGGCGCCTGGTTCATCTTCAACCCACTTGGCACGCCGCCGAACACGGCGATCCGGGACTACATGAACGAGAACGAGGTCCCGCAGTTGTACGTCGCCACCGGCGCGTCGAAGTGGGGCAACGAGCACGAGGAGTACCCCTGGACGATCGGCTACCAGCCCGACTACGAGTCCGAGGGCATCGCCTACGCCCAGTACATCCTGGGCGAGAACCCCGAGGCTCAGATCGGCATCCTCTACGCCAACGACGACTTCGGCAAGGACTACCTCAACGGCCTGCGTGAAGGCCTCGGCGACTCGGCCGATCAGCTCGTGTCCGAAGTGACGTACGAGACGACCGATGCGACCATTGACAGCCAGGTCAGCCAGGTCGTCGACAGCGGCGTTGACACGTTCGTGTTGATCGCCACGCCGACGTTCGCCATCCAGGGCATCAACCGTTTGCAGGCGGTCGGCTTCGAAGGGCAGAAGATCCTCACGTCGGTGTCGTCGTCGGTCGGTGCGGTGATGGGCCAGGTCCAAGATGGCGCCGCCGAGGGCTTCGTCACCTCGGTGTACCTGAAGGACCCGAGCAGCCCCGAGTACGACGAAGATCCGGCGATGCAGGAAGCCAAGGAGATCCTCCTCGCCGCCTACCCGGACGCCAACGTCGATGACGGGTTCTACTTCTACGGCATCTCGGTCGCCCAGCTCCTGGAGCGTACGTTCCAGAGCATGCCGACCACCTGCCGGGCCGCGCTGATGGCGGCCGCTGAGAACCTCAGTTGGGAGGACCCGCCGCTCACGCTCGAGGGCATCGGGATCGAGACCGGTGACGGCGACTACTTCCCGCTCCAACAGGTCCAGCTGGAGCGCTGGGAAGGCGACGGCTGGGTCACGTTCGGCGACATCATCGACGCCGCCGACATCCAGGACTGACCCATCAGTCCCTGACCGTTCGTGCGGCCGCCGCCGTCTGTTTCGTTCGAGAGCGGGCGGCGGCGGCCGCGCGTTCTACGCTCCCGCCCATGAAGCGACTTGCCCTGTCCCTCGCCCTCGTGTTCGCCCTCGGCGCCTGCGGCGGCGGCGACGACGAGGATTCGTCGGGTTCGGATGACACCGGCGACTGCGGTCCGGACAGCGACGTCTGGCACCAGCCGGGCGCCCTCACCGTGGCCACCGGTGAGCCGGCCTTCCCGCCCTACGTGATTGACGATGCCCCCGAGAGCGGCGAAGGCTTCGAGTCAGCGGTCGTCTACGCGCTCGCCGAGGAGCTCGGCTTCGCCGACGACCAGGTGACGTGGGTGCGCACGACGTTCGACGAGGCGATCGCCCCCGGTGAGAAGGCCTACGACTTCAACATCCAGCAGTACGGCATCACGGCCGAGCGCGACGAGGTCGTCGACTTCTCCCTGCCGTACTACAACGACCAGAAGACGCTGCTCGCGCTCGGCGACAGCGAGGGTGCGTCGGCGACCACCTTCGCCGAGCTGGCGGGGCTGCGCTTCGGCGCGACCATCGGCACGACCGACCTCGACTACATCGTCGACGAGATCGGCATCGCCGAGGGCGACGTCGCCGTGTACAACGACCAGGCGGCCACGTTCGCCGCCCTCGATGCCGGCCAGATCGACGCCACCGTCATCGGCCTGCCGACGGCGCTGTACGTCACGGCCGTCGAGCTGCCGCAGGTCGTCATCGCCGGGATGCTGCCGCGGACGGAGTCGGACGCCGAGGGTGGGATGGGGATGCTGTTCACCGACGGCAACCCGGCTCGCGACTGCGTCAACACGGCGCTGCAGACGCTGACCGACGACGGCACGTTGGCCGAGCTCGACGAGGAGTGGATGCAGAGCGGCGGCGAGATCCCCGAGATCACGGAGTGAACGAGCGGCGGCGGGCGGCCGCCGCCCGACAGCGGTCGACGGCGGTGCTGGTCAGTGTGGCCAGCACTGTCGTCGTGTTCGGGCTGGTGGCCTGGTGGGTCAGCCGCTCGACGTATTGGCCGGCGGTGCAGCGACAGTTCTTCTCGTGGGAGGACATCAAGGAGTCCTTTCCCGACGTGCGCCGCGGCTTCTGGCTGAACATGAGGATCTGGCTGGTGGCCCAGGTCTTCATCGTCGTGTTCGCCCTCGTGCTGGCCGTGATGCGGGCACTGAACGGGCCGCTGGCGGCCCCCCTGCGCCTGGCCGCCGTCGTCTACATCGACGCCCTGCGCGGCGTGCCGGCGCTGCTGTTGATCCTGCTGTTCGGCTTCGGCGTTCCGGCGTTGCAGCTGCGCGGCCTGCCGACCGGCGCGCTGTTCTGGGGATCGGTGGCGATGATCGCCGGCTACGCCGCCTACACGGCCGAGGTCTTTCGCTCCGGCATGGACGCCGTCCACGACAGCCAACGAGCGGCGGCCAAGGCGCTCGGGCTGAACCAGTGGCAGACGCTGCGCCACGCCGTGCTCCCGCAGGCCGTGCGCAACGTGTTGCCGGCCCTGCTCAACGGGTCGGTGTCGCTGCAGAAGGACGTCGCTCTGCTCAGCGTGATCGGCGTGCGCGACGCCGTGCGGGAGGCACAGATCTACACGGCCCGCACGTTCAACTACTCCAGCCTCATCGGGGCGGCCGTGCTGTTCCTGTTGGCCAGCGTGCCGCTGGCCCGCTTCACCGACTGGTTCGCCCGCCGCGACCGTGAACGCCGCCTGCAGGCGATGCTGTGAGCAACGCCGCGGTCGTCGTTCCGCGCCTGCAGATCCGGGGGTTGGTCAAGGCCTTCGGCGACAAGGTCGTGCTCGACCACGTCGACCTCGACGTCGCCGAGCACGAGGTCGTCTGTCTCATCGGCGCTTCGGGGTCGGGCAAGTCGACCCTGCTGCGTTGCGTCAACCGCCTCGTCGACTACGACGACGGGACGATCCACCTCGACGGCCTCGACATCGACACCGAGGCGATGCCCGAGCGCCAGCTGCGCAAGCGCATGGGCATCGTCTTCCAGTCCTACAACCTGTTCCCGCACCTCAGCGTGTTCGACAACATCACGCTGGCGCCGCGCAAGGTCCACCAGGTCGACAAGACGGCGGCCGCGGCCGAGGCCCACCGCCTGCTGGCGCTGTTCGGCATGGAGGCATACGCGACCGCCTTCCCGGACCGCTTGTCGGGCGGACAGCAGCAGCGCGTCGCCATCGTGCGGGCGCTGGCCACCAACCCCGACGTTCTGTTGCTCGATGAGGTCACGGCCGCCCTCGACCCCGAGCTGATCGGCGGCGTCCTTGCGGTCATCCGCGACCTAAAGGCGCAGGGCATGACCATGCTCATCGTCACCCACGAGATGGGCTTCGCCCGCGATTCGGCCGACCGCGTGTGCTTCCTCGACGCCGGCCAGATCGTCGAGCAGGGCCCTCCGGAGCAGCTGTTCAGCGATCCGCAGCAGCCGCGGACGCGCCAGTTCCTACAGCGCATCATCGAAGCGGGACGGCTGTGAGCTCGCGCATCGCCGACGCCAGCCTGGCGCCCGACGGCCACCGCCGCATCGACTGGGCCCGGCGCCACTCCCCGGTCCTCGACGGGTTCGTACGCCAGCGCCTCGGCGACACGCTGCGCGGCGTGCGCGTCGCCGTGGTCGTCCACCTCGAGGCCAAGACGGCGTTCCTGGCGACGGTGTTGGCCGACGCCGGAGCCCACGTTGTCGCCGCCGGCTCCAACCCGTGGACGACCCGTGACGACGTCGCCGCCGCCCTCGTCGAGCGGGGCGTCGAGGTCCATTCCAGCCGGCGCTCGACGCCGGAGGTGTGGGAGCAGGACCTCGCCGCCGTCGCCGCCACCGAGCCCGAGTACGTCATCGACGACGGCGCCGAACTGACCGTTCGCATGGCCCGCGACCACCCGGCCCGCTTCGCCTGGTTGCGCGGTGTGTCGGAGGAGACGACGACCGGCGTGGCCCGGCTACGTGCCCTGGAGGCGGCGGGACGACTGCCGTTCCCGGCCATCGCCGCCAACGACGCCGCCTGCAAGCACCTGTTCGACAACCGCTACGGCACGGGACAGTCCACGATCCAGGCCGTGCTCCAGCTGACCAACCGCCGCCTGCCGGGCCTGCGGGTGGCGGTCGTCGGCTACGGCTGGGTCGGGCGCGGCATCGCCACCTACGCTCACGCCCTCGGCGCCCGCGTCGTCGCCGTCGAGACGGACCCGATCCGCGGGCTCGAGGCTCACACCGACGGCCACGATGTCGCCGACCTGCGCACGGCGCTCGGCCAGGTCGACCTCGTCATCACGGCGACCGGTGGGCTGCGGGCGATCGGCGCCGAGCACCTGGATGCGCTGCGCGCCGGCGTCGTGTTGGCCAACGCCGGGCACCACGATCTGGAGATCGACGTCCCGGCCGTGCGCGCCGCCGCCATCGCCGTCGACGAGCCTCGGCCGGGTGTCACCCGCTTCCAGCTCGGGCCGCAGCGGCCGGTCTACGTCCTCGCTGACGGCGCCCTGGTCAACATCGCCGGCGGCCTCGGCCACCCGGTCGAGATCATGGACCTCTCGTTCTCCGTGCAGGCGATGGGGCTGCACACGCTGGTGACCGGCGACCTCCGGGCCGGCGTCCACGAGCTCCCGGCCGAAGTCGACCGGGCCATCGCCGCCGCCAAGCTGGCCAGCCGCGGCATCCACCTCGACGCGCCGACACCCGAGCAGGCCGACACGTTGACGTCGCTCCTCGACGTCGACACGTTCATCCGCGAGGCGCGGCCGTGACCAGAGTGGGCCGCGGCATGATCGACTTCGCCCGCCAGTTCATGCCGGCGCTGGCAGCGGCGTCCGAGGTCGTGCAAGCGTCGGGCGGCCTCGCCGGCCGACGGGTCGGCGTGGCCCTGACGTTGGAGCCGAAGACCGCCTGCTTGGTCGAGGCGATTGCCGCTGCCGGCGCCGAGGTTGCCGTGCTCGGCAACGACTACTCGACGAAGACCGACGTGGTCGCCGCCCTCGGCGACGCCGGCCACTTCGTCACGCGCCAGGTCGACGCCTTCATCGACGTCGGTCTCGAGTACCTCGCCGACGACGGCGCCGGCGTCACCCGGCGCCTGCACGACGAGCGCCGCGACCGCTTGGGCGAGCTGCAGGGTGTCGCCGAGGAGACAACGAGCGGCGTTCGGCCGCTGCGCAACATGGCCGCCGCCGGCGTGCTGGCCGTGCCCTGCGTCGCGGTCAACGACGCCCGCACCAAGCTGCTCTTCGACAACGTCTACGGCACCGGTCAGTCCGTGGTGATGGCCGTGCTCGACGCCACCAACATGCAGATGGCGGGGGCGGGCGTCGTCGTTGTCGGCTACGGCCGGGTTGGCCGGGGCATCGCCCTGATGGCCCGGGGACTCGGCGCCCGGGTGACGGTGACCGAGGTCGATCCGGTCGCCGCCCTCGCCGCCCACCACGACGGCCTCGACGTGGCGCCCCTCGCGAAGGCCGTCACCACCGCCGACTTCGTCTTCACGGCCAGCGGCATCGGCCACACGCTCACCGCCACCCACGTGGCCGCCATGCCCGACGGCGCCATCGTCGCCGTCGGCGGCATGGGTCGCCCCGAGTTCGATCCGGGTGCGGACCTCGCGGCGGGGGAGGAGATCCGGCCCCACGTCCGCGCCCTGGCCGTCCCCGACGGACCAACCGTGTTCGTCGTTGCGGGCGGACGCTGCGCCAACACCACAGCCGGCGAGGGCAACCCGATCGAGGTGATGGATCTGTCGCTGGCGCTGCAGCTGCGCGCCCTCGACTACCTCGCGACGACCGAGCTGGCCGCGGGCGTCCACTTGCTGCCGAGCGCCATCGACGACGAGGTGGCGGCGTCGCAGCTCCTCGCCGCCGGCATCGCCATCGACGAGCCGAGCGAGGAGCAGCAGCGCTGGGTAGCCAGTTGGTGACCGCCGGCATCGTCACCGTGTACGCCGCCCCCGCCGTCGTGCCGGTCACGGCGCCCGCGATCCGTGACGGGGCCGTTGCCGTCGCCGGCGACCGCATCGTCGCCGTCGGCCCGCACGCCGAAGTGCGGCGAGCGCATCCCGTCGCTGACGTCATCGAGTTGGAGGGGGTGATCACCCCCGGGCTGGTCAACGCCCACACCCACCTCCAGTTCACCTCGTTCGCCGTCGTCGGCCGGGACCCGTTCCCGTCCTACGTGCGGTGGGCCGAGCGCTTCGTGGAGGAGCACGGGACGCGCCGTGACGAGGACTGGCGGGCGACCGCGCTCGACGGTGTCGCCGCCGGCCTGTCCAGCGGGACCACCTGCTTCGGCGACGTTGTGACGAATCGGCAGGCGATGGACGTGCTCGTCACCGCCGGCGTCGCCGGCGTCGCCTACTTCGAGATCATCGGGACCGACGAGGCCCGCTGGACCGCCGGCATCGAGGCCGAGGTCGTCGAGGTGCTGTCGTCGACGCCGACGACAGCGGTCTCCCGGGTCGGGCTCGCGCCCCACGCCCCCTACAGCGTCACGCCGGCGGCGCTGCGGGCGGCGGCGGCGCTCGCTCGGCGGCTCGGCGTGCGCCTCCACTCCCACGTGGCCGAAGTCGACTCCGAAGACGAGTTCTATCGCACGGGCACGGGCCCATGGGCGGACCGCGTGCGGGCCGTGGTGGCCCGGCCGTGGCCGATCCTCGACGACGGCGGGACCGGGCGCGGGGTCGTCGACCTGGCGGCGGACACCGGCCTGCTCGGGCCCGACTGCCACCTCGCCCACGGCGTCTACCTCGACCGCGCTGGGCGAGCCAGTCTGGCGGCTGCGGGAACGGCGGTGGCACTCTGTCCGCGCTCGAACCTGACCGTCGGCAGCGCCCCGCCGCCCGTGGCCGACTATCTCCGCGAGCGCGTCCCGTTCTGCGTCGGCACCGACTCGCTCGGGTCGAACCGCTCGCTGGACCTCCTCGAGGATGTGGCGCTGCTGCGCCGGCTCGCCCTCGACGGTGGCTACGACGAGCCCGATCTCGACTACCGGCTCTTGGCGGCGGCCACGATCGACGGCGCCCGCGCCCTCGGCCTGGACGACTGCGTCGGCTCCCTCACCGTGGGCAAGCGCGCCGACCTGGCCGAGTTCGCCGTCGATCCAGTCGACGCCGTCGGCAACGTGGTCCGGGCCGGTGCCGGACGGTGCCAGGCCACCTACACCGCCGGCCACCCCCGCTGACCGCCCCGCGCCATGATAGGGCGATGACCGAGCGTCGCTTCGGGTTCCGCACCCGCGCCCTGCACGCCGGGGGGACGCCCGATGCGACGACCGGCGCCCGGGCCGTGCCGATCTACCAGACGACGTCGTTCGTGTTCGACGACGCCGTCGACGCCGGCAGCCTGTTCGCGCTGCAGAAGTACGGCAACATCTACTCCCGCATCGGCAACCCGACGGTCGCCGCCCTGGAGGAACGCATCGCCTCGCTGGAGGGCGGTATCGGGGCTGTCGCCACGGCCTCGGGGATGAGCGCCGAGTTCATCACGTTCGCCGCCCTGGCCGGCCACGGCGATCACCTCGTCGCCGCCAGTCAGCTCTACGGCGGCACGATCACCCAGCTCGACGTCACCCTGCGGCGCTTCGGGGTCGCCACGACGTTCGTTGCCGGCACCGATCCCGCCGACTACGCCGCGGCCATCCGCCCGGTGACGAAGGCCGTGTACGCCGAGGTCGTCGCCAACCCGAGCGGCGAGATCGCTGATCTCGAAGGACTGGCCGCCGTCGCCCACGACGCCGGGCTGCCGCTCGTCGTCGATGCCACGCTGGCGACGCCGTACCTCTGCCGGCCGATCGAGCACGGCGCCGACATCGTGATCCACTCCATCACGAAGTTCCTCGGCGGCCACGGCACCACGCTCGGCGGCGTCGTCGTCGAGTCCGGTCGCTTCGACTGGGCCAACGGTAAGTTCCCGCTGATGACCGAGCCCGTCCCGGCCTACGGCGACCTCACGTGGTGGGGCAACTTCGGCGAGTACGGCTTCCTCACCAAGCTACGCAGCGAGCAGCTGCGCGACATCGGACCCGCCCTGACGCCCCAGGCCGCGTTCCTGCTCTTGCAGGGGGTCGAGACCTTGCCGGCTCGCATGGACGAGCACGTCGCCAACGCTCAGGCGGTGGCCGAGTGGCTGCAGGCCGACGGGCGCATCGCCTACGTCAACTACGCCGGGCTGGCCGACCACCCGCACCACGAGCGGGCGCGCCGCTACCTGCCGCTCGGCCCCGGCGCCGTGTTCTCGTTCGGCGTCCGCGGTGGGCGGGAGGCGGGGGAGTCGTTCATCGACGCGCTGCAACTCGCTTCCCACCTGGCCAACGTCGGCGACGCCCGGACGCTCGTGCTGCATCCGGCGTCGACGACCCACCGCCAGCTGTCCGGTGACCAGTTGACATCGGCCGGTGTGGCGCCGGACCTGATCCGCATCTCGGTCGGGCTGGAGGACGTCGACGACATCGTCTGGGATCTCGACCAGGCGCTGACGAAAGCCGGCGCGTGACGTCGGCCCCCGACCGCCTGCGTATCTTGCGGACGTCGGAGTCGGTGGCGATCGTCGGCGCCTCCGACAAGCCGTCGCGGGCGTCCTACTTCGTGGCCACGTATCTCCTGTCGTCGAGCCCGTACCGCGTGTACTTCGTCAACCCGGGGCTGCGGAAGGCGCTCGGCCGTCCCGTCTACCCGTCACTGGCCGACCTGCCCGAGGTTCCCGACATCGTCGACGTGTTCCGCCGCCACGACGACATCCCCGCCGTCGCCGACGAGGCCGTCGCCGTGCAGGTCAAGGTCCTGTGGCTGCAGCTCGGGCTCTGGCACGACGAGGCGGCGGCCACGGCCGCCGCCGGCGGCCTCGACGTCGTGATGAACCGCTGCCTCAAGATCGAGCACGCCCGTTTCCACGGTGGCCTCCACCTCGCCGGCTTCGACACCGGCGTGGTGTCGTCCAAGCGCCAGGTCCTCGTCAGGAGGCGAGTTGCCTGGCCGACCGTGTCCTCGCCGGAGGCCGTCGCCGGAATGGCGTCGTCCGCCGCCGGCCGCCGACCGCAACCACCCCGACCGAGCTGACGCTACGCGCCGGTCAGACGGTGACGCGCTCGATCTCGACGGTGTCGTGGCCGAGGGCGATCGCCCAGCCGGACTCGTCGGAGGCGACGGGCCAGGCCCACCCCGCATGGCGCTCCACGTGCGTGACCCGGTGGCGGGCGCCGTGGTCGGCGATGACGTCGCCTGGTTGCAGCTCGTCGGCGTGGATTTTGATCATGGCGGACTCCCCTCGCTCGATCTGTGTGCTCCTCCACGAGATCGCGATGACCGTTGGTGTGATACAGCTGATCATTCGACGCCGGTGTCATCGCGGATGGTTCCGCGGGCGGGCGCCCGGCGCCCGCGACAGCATCCGCCGCACGGCCTGTTCCAGGCCCGCCTGGCGAGCGTCGGCGTCGGCGTAGCGGCGCTTGGTCGCTCGCTCGATCGTGATGCCGTCGTGCCACAGATCGATCACCCGCGGGTCGACGTAGGACGACCGTGCGATCGTCGGCGTGTTGCCGAGGAACTCCGAGACCTCGACCATCGCCGCCCGCACGACCCGCTTGCGAGCGCGCTCCGTCTCGGCCGGTGCGGCGTCGGCCAGCGCCGCCGCGGCCAGCACCGTGGCGTGCCAGGTGCGAAAGTCCTTCGCCGTCAGGTCCTCGCCCGTGGCGTCGCGCAGGTACTCGTTGACGTGGGCGGCGTTGAGGTCGGCCCACCGGCGGGTCGTCCTGTAGGCCATCAGCTGGTCCCCGCCCCCCCGCCGGCGGCGCATCACCTCGACCGAGTCGATCGTCGCCGCGTCGTCGATCTCGATGGTGTGCTCGATCCCGGACTTGCCGACGAAGCAGAACACGAGCGCCCCGCCCCGGCGAAGGACGTGGCGGCGCTTCAGCGTCGTCAAACCGAACGCGCCGTTGTCGGCGTAGGCGTCCCCGCCGATGCGGAAGTACCCGAGGTCGAGCAGCCGGACGGCGGTCGCCGCCGCCCGTTCCAGGGTCATCCCCGGCGACGAGAGGTGGCCTATCAGCTCGATTCGGGCCGCCGGGAGTCGCCGTGCCGCCGCCACCACGCGGTCGAACTTCAGCTCGTCGCGCTTGACCCGCCAAACCGGGTGATACAGGTATTGACGCCTCCCCGCCGCATCGGTGCCGACCGCTTGGACGTGCCCGTTCGGGTGCGGGCTGATCCAGACGTCCTCCCACGCGGGTGGGATCACCAGCGACCGGATCCGCTCGACATCACCCGGGCCCAGCCGGTCACCGTTGCTGTCGAGGTACACGAAACCCTTCCCGGCCCGGCGCCGCGCCCAGCCGCGGTCGTTGGGCGAGACGGTGCGCAGCCGGACCATTAGCCCCGGCCCTTCGGCGCGGCGGCCCGCTTGCGACGCTTGCCTTCGTGCATGGCGGCGACGCGGGGCGTCGGGATCTCGCGGCCCTGCGCCAGCAGGTCGGCCGGCAGCGCCTGCGCGGCGGGCATGGCCGCGGTCCACGGGTCCCCGTCGCCGAGCAGGTCGATGGCACTGGTGATGGTGAAGTCGGTCGGTGCGATGTCGGCGAGGCTTTCCCAGGACACGGGAAACGACACCGGAACGCCCGGCCGGGCCCGCGGGCTGTAGGCGGCGACGACGGTGGCGCCACCAGCCCGGGTGGCGTCGAGGAAGACCTTGCCGCCGCGGTCGGCCTTGAGGAAGGCGGTGGTGGCGACGCTCGGGTCGAGCCGCTCGGCCCGCTGAGCGATCGCCCGCGTGGCGGCGGCGGCGTCCTCGGCCGAGGTCGCCGGGTCGACGGGCACGAAGACGTGTGCGCCCTTGGCCCCACTGGTCTTCACTGCGCCGGCGAGGCCGACGTCGTCGAGCACGTGGTGGATCAGCTCCGCGGCCATGACGGCGGCGCCGAACCCGGCGCCCTCGGGCGGATCGAGATCGAGCACGAGGTGGGTCGGGTGGTCGAGGTGGTCCGCTCGGCCGAGCGTCGGGTGGTACTCGACGGCCCGCTGGTTGGCGAACCACAGCAGCGTGCGGCGGTCGTTGCACAGGGCGTACGTGACGTCGCGCCGCGAGGCGTCGGCCCACAGGGCCACCCGCGCCACCCACTCCGGCGCGTAACGGGGGAGGTTCTTCTGCATGAACGGGGCGTCACCGGTCGTACGGATGACCGACAGCGGCCGATCGGCCAGCACCGGCACCAGGCGGTCGTGCACGGCGTCGAGGTAGTCGACGAGCGCGCGCTTGGGCACGCCGGCGTCGGCGAACAGAGGCTGGTCGAGGTTCGTCAGTTCGACGCCGTGACGAGTCTCCTTGCCGGCCATACCGCCAGTGTCGCGCCCCTCGGTCGTGCGCAACTCCTCCGTCGCGCCTTCACGACGTCCTCACACGCTGGTGCGACCGTGGTCATCGACCCCCACCGAAAGGAATCGAGATGACGGAACGAACCACCAACAAGATCTGGGCCGGCATTGCGGCCGGCGTCGTCACGACGGCCGCGTTGGCCGCCGCCGGCCTCGGCGGCTACCGGCTCGGCCAGCGCGACGACCGCACGATCGAAGTCGTCGGCACGGCCGGTCGGGAGGGCGGCGAGCTCGCCCGCACGATCGTCGTCGACGGCGACGGATGGCGCCACGGCGGAGGGCCCGGCCCCGGCTTCGTGCTGTTCCCGCTGTTGCTGATCGGCCTGTCGTCTTCTTCGCCTCCCGGCGTGGGCCACGCGGCGCCCGGTCTCCGCGCCGCTGATCGCTGCGGATCTGAGCCCGCCCGGAGCCAACGGTAAGGTCGGCGCGGACATGGACCCGCGGCCCGGTCGAGCTCGGCGTCGCGGGACCAGTCCGCAGCGGGGGCGGCGATGAAAGTCCTGCTCGGCCTGCACCTCGTCGCCGGGCTGGCCTTGCTGGTGGCCGGGCCGCGGGCCGGGCGGGTGGCGATGGCGGCGGCTGCGGTGGGGCCGCTGGCGACCCTCGGCTGGTTGGCCGTCCACCTCCCCGACGTCGTCGACGGCGCCGTGCTGACCGAGCGCGTGGAATGGCTGCCCCGCCTCGGGCTGGCCCTCGATCTGCGGCTCGACGGCTTCGCTGCCGTCATGGTCCTGCTCGTCGCCGGCATCGGGCTGCTCGTCGTCGCCTACTCGGCGGGGTACTTCCAGCCACCGGGGATTCGGACGGCGCGCCTGATGGGCCTGCTGGTCTTGTTCGCCGGCTCGATGCTCGGGCTGGTGCTCGCCGACAACCTGCTGGCAATCTACGGGTTCTGGGAACTCACGTCGATCACGTCGTTCCTGTTGATCGGCCACCAGCACGAGTCGTCGGCGGCCCGTGCCGCCGCGCTGCAGGCTGTGCTCATCACAGGGCTGGGCGCGCTGGCGATGCTGGCCGGCTTCATCACTCTGGGGCAGGCGGCGGGCACGTACCGCCTGAGCGAAGTGCTGGCCCATCCGCCCGACGGCACGGCCGTGTCGGTCGCCCTGCTGCTCATCCTCCTCGGCGCGTTCACGAAGTCGGCCCAGTTCCCGTTCCACAGCTGGTTGCCGGCGGCGATGGTCGCGCCGACCCCGGTCAGCGCCTACCTGCACTCGGCCACGATGGTCAAAGCCGGCGTCTACCTCGTCGCCCGCCTGGCCCCGGCGTTTGCGGCGGTGGCGTTCTGGCGGCCCGTTGTCGTTGCCGTCGGGGCGGTCACGATGATCGGCGCGGGGTTGCGGGCGTTGCGTCAAACCGATCTCAAGCTGTTGCTGGCGCTGGGCACGATCAGCCAGCTCGGCTTCATGACGGTCGTGCTCGGCTGGGGCTCGGTCGACGCCGCCGCCGCGGGACCGGTGCTGCTGCTCGCCCACGGTGCCTTCAAGGCGGCCGCCTTCATGGTCGTCGGCGTCGTCGACCACGAGGCCGGCACCCGGGACCTGCGCCGGCTGCCGCGGCTCGGTCCCGGCTGGCGTACGGTCGGGGTGGTCGCCGCGATCGCGGCAGCGTCGATGGCGGGGTTGCCGCTGATGTTCGGCTTCATCGCCAAGGAGGCGGTCTTCGCCGCGCTCGCCGACGGTGGTGCGGGCGGCCGGTGGGCGCTGGCCACGGTCGTCGTCGGCTCGGCGCTGACGGTCGCCTACAGCGGGCGCTTCTACCTCGGCCTGACCGGGCGTCTGGCCAGCGACGCGCGGGCGGCAGGGGCGCCGGCGCCGCCGAGTCTCTTCGTGGCGCCGGCGGTGCCACTCGCCGCCGTCACCGTGGTGCTCGGCCTCTGGCCGGGTCTCGTCGATCGTGTCGTCGAGTCGGCAACGGTCGCACTAGCCGGTGCCGGTGGCGCCGCCGTCGCCCCGAGCCACCTCGCACTTTGGCACGGCGTGAACGCCGCCCTCGTGCTCTCGATCGTGGCCATCGCGGCCGGCGTCGCGCTGATCGCGCTGCGGCGGCGGGTCGATCGCGTGCGCCTGGGGGCGGCGGTGCCGTCGGCCGCGACCGCCTATCGCGGCGCGCTGCATGGCGTCAACACCGTCGCCGACCGGATCACGGCAGTCACCCAGCCCGGCTCGTTGCCGATCTACCTCGGCGTCATCCTCGTGACCGCCCTCGCCGTGCCGGCGGTGGGGCTACTGCGCCGGCCGTGGTGGCCGGGTTGGCCGGATGTCGTCGACCACCCGCTGCACCTCGGGGCCGCCGCCCTGATCCTCGGGTTCGGACTCGCCGCGGCCATCGTCCACCGGCGCTTCTCCGCCGCCTTGTTCCTCGGGATGGCCGGCTACGCCATGGCCGGACTGTTCCTCGTTCAGGGCGCCCCGGACCTCGCCCTCACCCAGGTCGCCATCGAGACCCTGACGACGGTGCTGTTCGTGCTCGTCCTGCGCCGCCTGCCCGACCGCTTCGAGGTGCGCGCCGCCGACGCCCATCGGGGGGTGCGCCGGGCGGTGGCGGCCGTCGTCGGTGGGCTCGCCTTCGTGTTCACGTTGGCCGTCAGCCAGCCGACGCTGCCGACCACGGTGTCGGACACGATCGTCGCCGACGCCTACCCGGTCGCCGACGGCCGCAACGTCGTCAACGTCATCCTGGTCGACGTTCGCGGGTTCGACACATTGGGTGAGCTGACGGTCCTGGCCGCCGCAGCCATCGGCACGGTGGCGCTGGCTCGGGCCGGTCGCCGCCACCAGCCGCCCGTCGTGCCGGTAGCGACGGGGGAGGAGCGGCTGCCGCCGCCGGTGGTGGCATCCCGGCTCGTCATGGTCGAGGTCTCGGTGCGGCTGGTGTTCTCGGCCGTGCTGGTCGGGTCGCTGTGGTTGCTGTTCGCCGGCCACAACCAGCCCGGCGGCGGGTTCGTCGGCGGCATCGTCGCCGGCGCCGCGGTGGCGCTGCGCTACGTCGCCGGTGGCATCGACGCCGTGCGCAGCGTGTCGCGCGGTCAGCCATGGTTGGTGCTCGGTGCGGGCCTCCTGATCGCCGCATTGTCGGCGGCCGTGCCGCTGGTCTTCGGCGGTGCCGTGTTGGAGTCCGCCGCCTGGACATGGGAGCTCCCCGTCCTCGGCACCCTCAAGCTGACCTCGCCGCTGTTCTTCGACATCGGCGTGTACCTCGCCGTGATCGGGCTGGCGCTGATGGTCTTCGAATCCTTCGGCGACGACCCCGACCCGGGCCCGGAGGCGGTGCCGACGTGAGCGTGCTGTTGGCGTTCGTCGCGGCGACACTGTTCGCCACCGGCACCTACCTGTTGATGCAGCGCAAGTTGTCCCGGCTGATCATCGGCCTCGGCCTGATCAGCCACGGTGGCAACGTCGTGTTCGTGGCCGCGTCTCGTCGGGGCCGTCCCGCGTTCATCGGCCAGGGTGACCCCGCCGAGTTCGCCGACCCCGTGCCGCAGGCGCTCGTGCTGACCGCCATCGTCATCAGCTTCGGGGTCACCGCGTTGCTGCTGGCGCTCGCCTACCGCAGCTGGCTCCTGACCGACGACGACGACGTCGACGACGACGTGGAGGACAGGAGGGTCGGGCGGGTTCACGATCGCGACCGCGAGGTCGTCGACGCCGAGCGAGCGCGCCAGCATGATCTCGCCCGGGACCGGGAGCAGATCGAATGAGCGAGCGCAGCGAGCGAATCATCGACACGGTCGGGTCCGCCGCATCGCGGCGAACCGCTCACGGGTGCCCCGTCCGCATCGACCGGGTCGGACATCGGCACAATTCGGCGGGGCACCAGTGAGGGTGCTCCTGCCGCTGCCGATCGTGCTGCCGCTCGTGGCGGCGGCTCTGTCGATCCTGTGCGGCCGGCTGCGCTCGGTGCAGCGTCTCCTCGGCGTCGGCACGCTCGTCGCGCTGGTGGTGATCGCGTTGGTCATCGCCATTGGTGTCGACCGCGACGGGCCGGCAGCGGTGCAGGCCGGTAACTGGGCGGCGCCGGTCGGTATCACGCTCGTCGCCGACCGCTTGACGGCGATCATGCTGTTGACGGCGTCGATCGTTTTGCTCGCCGTCCTGCTGTACGCCATCGGCCAGCCCGGCGCCGAGCGCAACCACGTCGGGTTCCAGTCGGTGTACCTCGTGTTGGCGGCGGGCGTGTCGGCCGCGTTCCTCGCCGGCGACCTGTTCAACCTGTTCGTCGCGCTCGAGATGATGTTGACGGCGAGCTACGTACTGATGACGCTCGGCGGCCGACTCGACCAGGTGCGCTCGGGCATGACGTACGTCGTCGTCAGCATCGTGGCGTCGGGGTTGTTCCTGTTCGCCCTGGCCCTCACGTACGCCGCCGCCGGCACCGTCAACCTGGCCGATCTCAGCGGTCGCATCGCCGAGCTGTCCCCCGGGGTGCAGGCGATGCTGGCTGGCCTGCTGTTCGTCGTGTTCGGCATCAAGGCGGCGATCGTGCCGCTCTACTTCTGGCTGCCCGACAGCTATCCGACGGCGCCGACGGCGGTGACCGCCATCTTCGCCGGCCTGCTGACGAAGGTCGGCATGTACGCCATCATCCGCACCCAGACGCTGCTGTTCGCCCCGTCGGTGCGCCCGGCCACGTTGATCCTCGTCATCGCCGGGCTGACGATGGCGGTCGGCGTGGTGGGTGCCATCGCCCAGCAGGACATCAAGCGGATCCTTTCGTTCCACATCATCGGCCAGATCGGTTACATGGTCATGGGACTCGGCCTGTTCACGGTGGCCGGATTGGCCGCGACCGTGTTCTCGTTCGCCCATCACATCGTCGTGATGACGACGCTGTTCCTGGCCGGCGGACTGATCGAGCATGTCGGCCGGTCGAGCCGGTTGGCCCGCCTCGGCCACCTCGTGCGCACCGCGCCGGTGGTCGCGGTCGCCTTCGCGCTGCCGGCGCTCAGCCTGGCCGGCATCCCCCCGTTCTCGGGGTTCGTCGCCAAGTTCGCGCTGTTCGACGCCACCGCCCGCCAACGCCAATGGGCTGTGCTGGCGACGGCGATCGCGGTGAGCTTTCTGACGGTGTTCTCGATCTTCAAGGTCTGGGTCGGCGCGTTCTGGGGCGAGCCGACCGAGGATCTGCAGGGAAGATCGCTGGAGGAGGGTGTGCTGTCGACGGCCGAGACCGAGGCCGTCGCCCGGCGACGGGCTCCGTGGCTGATGGTGCTGCCGACGGCCGTTCTCGGCGTGGCCGGCCTCGTCATCGGGTTGGCGGCAGCGCCGCTGTACCGGCTCAGCGAGCGAGCGGCCGTCGACCTCCTGGACACCGAGGCGTACATCACGGCGGTGCTGGACCCATGAGCAAGGTGGGGTACGTGCTCGGATTGGCGGCCGTGTGGGTGCTGCTGTGGGGGACGCCGTCACCGGCCAACGTGCTCGGCGGCCTCGCCGTCGGCCTCGTGCTCCTCGTGGTGCTGGCGACGCCGCCGACGGCGCGTCGCTGGCCGCTGGTGCGACCACTCGCGCTGGCCCGACTCGTCGGCTACGTCCTCATCAGCGCCGTGCGCTCCAACGTGCTGTTGACGCGCCAGATCCTGACGCCGCGGCGGCGCATCCCGGCGGCGGTGATCGGCGTGCCGCTCCCGGTGTGTTCGGACGAGTTGGTGACGCTGATCTCCAACCTGCTCGCCGTGACGCCGGGCACGTTGCCCCTGGAGCTGCGCGACGAGCCGCGCCAGCTGTTCGTCCACGTCCTCCAGCTGGAGCCGCTGGAGGACGCGCGCCGGGGGGTGTACGAGCTGACGGTGCGGTGCATCCGCGCCTTCGGCTCGCCCGAGGCAATCGCCCGGTTCGACGACGAGGCGCCGCCGGCATGATCGTCGCCGTCAGCTACGTCGCGCTGACCGTGGCCGGGCTGCTGTTCTGCTTCCGCATCCTGCGCGGGCCGACCCTGTCCGAGCGGGTCATCGGCATCGACGGCGCCCTCGTCACCGCCATGGCCGCCGTGATGGTCAACGCCATCGATACCGATCGGGGCACGTACCTCCCCGTCGCTGTCGTGCTGGCGTTGGTGTCGTTCATCAGCACGTCGGTGGTGGCGCGGTTCGTGGAGGGCAACCGTTGATCGCCGAGATCGTGGCTCTCGTCGGCGCCCTGCTCACGCTGGTCTCGGCGATCGGGGTGAGCCGATTTCCGGATGCGCTGGCGCGGATGCACGCGCTGACGAAGGCGTCGACGGTCGGACTGGGCCTCGTCGCCATCGGCACGGCGTTCTCCGTGCCGACCGCCAACGACGCCACGTCGGCCCTGCTGGCCGCCGGCCTGTACATCGTCACGCTGCCGATCGGCGCTTCGCTGATCGGCCGGGCGACCTACCTCGTCTCCCAGCGGGAGGTTGAGGAGGCTCGCCGTCCATGATGGAACGATGATGACAATGGACGCGACGTTCACGTCGTTGCGCTACCAGACCACCAGCCGCAAGGCGTACATCACGCTGAACCGGCCCGAGCGTCTCAACGCCATCGACGAGCGCATGCCCGGCGAGATCCACCGGGCCGTCGATCTGGCCAACGAGGACCGCGACGTGCACGTGATCATCCTGCGCGGAGCGGGACGGTCGTTCTGCGCCGGCTACGACCTCAAGGCCTACGCCGAGGCGGGGCAGGGCACCCAGGGCGACGTATGGGACCCGATCAAGGACTATCGGTGGATGAAGCGCAACACCGACGACTTCACCAGTCTGTTCCGCTCGCTGAAGCCGACGATCGGCCAGGTGCAGGGCCACGCCGTCGCCGGCGGCAGCGACATCGTCCTGTGTTGCGACCTCGTCGTGATGGCCGACGACGCCCGCATCGGCTACATGCCGACCCGGGTCTGGGGCTGCCCGACCACGGCGATGTGGGTCTACCGCATGGGCGCCGAACGGGCCAAGCGGATGCTTCTGACCGGCGACACCATCGACGGCCGCCAGGCCGCCGAGTGGGGCCTCGTGCTCGAGGCCGTGCCCGCCGACCAACTCGAGGCCCGGGTCGAGGAGCTGGCCGATCGGATGGCTGGTGTCCCGATCAACCAGCTCGTGATGCAGAAGCTGATGGTCAACCAGGCTTACGACAACATGGGGCTGCACGGCACGCAGATCCTGGCGACCGTGTTCGACGGCATCACCCGCCACTCGCCGGAGGGACGCTGGTTTCAGCGCCTCGCCGCCGACGAGGGCTTCCACGCCGCTGTCGAATGGCGCGACTCCGGGCGCTGGATCCCCGAAGGCGGCCGACTGGACGCCGACGAGGAGGGAAGATGACCACCGAGCCGTCCACGCTGACGATCGAGGATCACGGACCCGTGCGGGTCGTCACGATCGACCGGCCGGAGCGCCGCAACGCCGTCGACCGGACGACGGCCGACGCGCTCGAAGCCGCCTTTGCCGCCTTCGACGCCGAGGATGACGCGGCCGTCGCCGTGCTCACGGGGGCGGCTGGCACGTTCTGCGCCGGGGCCGACCTCAAGGGTGTGTCCGAGGGGAACGGCAACCGGATGCACGACACCGGTCCGGGTCCGATGGGCCCGACCCGAATGACGCTCGGCAAGCCCGTCATCGCCGCCGTCGAAGGATTCGCCGTCGCCGGTGGGCTGGAGCTGGCCGTCTGGTGCGACCTGCGCGTCGCTGCTCGGGACGCCGTGTTCGGCGTGTACTGCCGCCGGTGGGGTGTCCCGCTCGTCGACGGGGGCACCGTGCGGTTGCCCCGCTTGATCGGCCACAGCCATGCCCTCGACCTGATCCTCACTGGGCGTGGCGTCAGCGGCGACGAGGCCGTCTCGATCGGGCTCGTCAACCGGCTGACGGAACCGGGCGGGGCGCTGGCGGCGGCCATCGAGCTCGGTCGTCAGATCGCCGCCTTCCCGCCGATCTGCATGCGCAACGACCGGCTGTCATCGTACGCGCAGTGGTCGCTCGACCTCGATGAGGCGATGGCCCGGGAGTTCCGCTACGGCATGGACACGATCGACAGCGGCGAAACCCGCGCGGGCGCCACCCGGTTCGCCGACGGCGCCGGCCGCCACGGCGCCTTCCCCGCCTGAGGGCGATCGCTGGCGAACGCCGGGCTCACCCGAAATCGAAGCGCGTGGCGCGGGCCGGAAAGCCGGTCAGCGACCAGGCGTAGACCCGCGCTGGTCGCAGGCACCAGAACGGTTGAAAGGACGTCGGTTCGTCGGCGCTGAAGTACTGCGGGTACTTGGCGCGATTGGCCGGCGCCAGGGCGACCGCCAGGGGGTCGGCGGGGTCCTCGATGAGCTCGGCCCGCCCTTCGAGGATCACCGCATGGTCGTCGTCCGGCAGGCTCGCCGAGACCGCCGGTTGGTGCTGGAGATACTGCACCCAGCGGGTCTCTGGTGAACCGCCGAAGCACAGCGCATTCTCGACGAACACACCGTCGACGGGCCGCAGGTGCGGGCGCCCGTCCCGGCGCAGCGTGGCCAGCCAGTAGTTGCGGGCGTCGGCGATCCGCTCGGTGACCTCGTCCCAGCCGAGCAGGTCGGCGAGCGTCTCGGGCGTCTGTCCGTAATCGCTGGGGAAGCGGGCAGCGGTGGCCGTGGGATTGGTCATGGGACGTTCCTCCGATCGATGCCGTCGAACGTGACGTAGCTGCCGTGAGAGATCTCGAACCCCATCTCGAGGTCGTCCGCGTCGACTTCCTTGCCCGACTTCTCCGACACCTTGTGGTCGCGGATGCGCGACCCCGACTTCTTCTCCAGCTGGTGGAAGTGAACGTCGTGGTCGCGCACAGCGGTGTGCGCCTTCGCGGGAACGTTGACGAGACCGAAGCTGATCGTGCCGGTCCAAACGGGACGAGCCATGGCGCCGGGCCTACCCCGCCGCCGCCGAGTGGAGTCATGCCCGGCCGACCGGTTCCGTCGCGCCGCGCGTGGGTAGTGCCGCAGAGACCCACCGCTGAAAGGAGAACGAGGTGCCACAGGAAGGTTGGCGCCCGTTGTCAGCTCGTCGACGGAGACCACGACCGCCGGCCGAGTCTTGCCCGCCTCGCCGGCGCGTGCCGCCCCGAGCGCGACGAGCCAGATCTCTCCGCGCCTCGGAGCCTCAGTCGAGGCCATCTTCGAGGGTGGCTTCCCAATCGCGCGTCTCGGTCTGTGCGTCGAGGCTGCGGGCGTCGATGCGGTTGGCCTCACGTTCCGAGGGCCACATCGCCTCGCGCCGACGCGGCCGACTCTTACCCTCAAAACATCGGCTCCTCGGTAGGTCACGTCCGCGGACCCATCCACAACGCCACTACAACGACCCCGACAGCAAAACGGGCGACGTGCTCAGCAGTCTCCTAGCCGAGGGTGAAGACGTCCAGACGGAATGTCGGATCGACCAGAGCCACGGTGGCTCGACCGAGGACATCCGTCGCAAGGTCGTGGACGGCGTCACCGTCGAGGACGTGCTCGGCGACGTCCGGACGATAGTGCACGAGGACGAGATCGGCGCCGGGACGCAGGCGCGACGCCCAGCGGAGCAGGATCTCGCCGACGGTCGTGACGTCGAAGTAGTACAGGACCTCGGAGATGACCGCCAGATCGGCGCCCTGCACGCCGGGGCCGTCCCGCACGTCGCCCTCGTCGACCTGGACGTTGTTGCACTCCGCGCATCGCCGCGCGGTCTCGTCACGAGCTCGGGACCAGCGGTCCGACGCCACGACACGGTCCGCTCGAGACGCAAGGCCGATCGTCAGCAGACCGGCGCCGCACGCCGGTTCCAGCGCCAGCCCATAGCGGGCGCGGGGCAGGGCGGCCACGGTGAGCTCGTACTTGCGGGCTTCCGAGAAGCGCGTCGCGTGCTCCCACGGATCGGGAGATGCCGCCCAGAGGCGGGCGAAGTAGTCGTCGGGCGTCGTGATCACGAAGCGATCCGCCGGAATTGCTCGCAGGGCCGCAGCATCTGGCGGAGCTCGTGCGGATGCACGACGGGTCCATCGGCACGATCGGGCCCGAGGGCGACCAGTTGGGAGCGGTAGGCGGCCATCGCCCGCTTCTTGCGCTCCCACGTGTCCGGTCCGAACGTCAATACCGCGTCGGCCGGCGGCGCCGAGCCGTGAACGAGTGCCCAGGTCGGCGCCTCCCACAGCACCCCACCGTCGACGGCAACGACGTCCCGGAGGGCCATGGCGACGGCGACGTGATCAGGGTGACGGTCCTCGAGCGCCGGGCCGACGACCACGTCGTCGTCGGTCAGCACGCGCCGCAGGTCGCCGACGAGCTGGGAGATGCTGGCGGCGCAGCCCTGGTCGGAATGACGAAGACGGGTCACGACGGGCCGACGGGGGCACAGCGCGTCGAGCGCCTCCCGACGCTCGCGGCCGCGTCGCCGGCGCAGCTCGTCGGCGCCAATGATGCTGGAGCGGCTGTGGGACGCCTCTCCGTCGGTCACCGCGACGACCACGGCTTGTCGTCCGGTCGACGACCACCAGCGCAGCAGGCCGCCCGCGGCGAGGATCTCGTCGTCGGGATGTGGCGCGACCACGACGAGCCGCTCGCCCACCGGCAGTGTCCCGTCCCAGGTGTCGATCACAGGTCCCATGCGTCGTCTCGGCGGATCCCGGCGGCGTCGTGGCCGTGATGCAACTGGCCCAGGTAGACCGTCAAGTCGGCGAGCGCTCTCGCATGCTGCCGGTCGAAGGCCAAGGGGCTGGCACCTCCGGCGATCGCGACCGTCGTCGCGACTCGCCGACCGATGCCACCGACGGCGTTGCGGACGACAGCAGCACGATGGACGCTCGCCCCCACGTCGTGCGGAGCGGTGTCGATCTGGCCGGCCGCGACGCGCAGGATCGAAGCCGCCGCGGCGAGCAGTGCGCTGACCTCCCCGGCGGCGGCATCGAGGTGCGGATCTTCGCGGCCGGCGGCGCGAGTGGCCAGGTCGCCACCGAGATGGTCGGCGACCCCATACCAGACGGCGGCGACGCCGACGCCCCCGTGCCCGAACCCGGCTCGATCGACGTAGGCACCCGCTTGTCCTACCTCGTCCCCCCGGGCGACCACGACGTCGACGTCGGCGGTTCGTGAGTCGCTCGCCTGCATCCCCATCGGCTCCCAGTCGTCCCGGAAGCCCAGCGCCGCGACATCGACATCGAAGAGGTGTGGTCGACCGTGCTCGTCGACCGCCGTGAGTAACGCTCGATCGAGTGCGCCGGCGCCCGAACACCACGGTTTCACGCCGCGGAGGTGCCATCCGGACGACGTCGGCGTGGCGCGGACCTCGTCGGGACGGGCGGCCCAGACGCCGAGCAGGCGGTCGATGACCCGCGGCGCACCGAGCTCGGCGCGGATCGCCAGCGCGTCGAGGTGGCCCTCGAGTAGGCGGCCGAGGCTGGCGTCGCGACGGCCGGCGTCGGCCAGGACCCTGAACCGACGTCTCGTCTCGCCGTGCCCCGGCAACGGGACCGTGGCGAGGTCGCACAGCCGCTCTCGAAGGTGTTCGATGCGGGCTGCCGGCGCGTCGTCGACGAAGGTGGGCCCAGGCACCGCTGTCCGTTACCCGCGATCGTCGGGCCGCAGACGTCGGTCGGCCGACGTGTCGATCGGTTCCGGCGAGGGCAGTAGGGGCGGGTGCGACCGGCATCCATTACCTTCCCGCGACCTCGCCCACGCATCGGCGAACCCGGTGAGTTGCTCCCCACGACGCGACCCGTCCGCGGCGTCGTCGTCGCCGTTCCCGCCCGCGACGAAGCGCGGGTGATCGCACGATGCCTCCGCTCGATCGATCGAGCCGCGGCGCGCGTCGAGCTACCGGTCAGCGTCGTCGTCGCCGCCGACCGATGCCGCGACGCGACGAAAGAGATCGCCCGATCCGTCGCACTCCACCACAGCGACCTGTGCGTGGTCAGCGGACCTTGGCGCGGCGCGAGCGCCGCGCGCGGGGCGGCGCTGCGGACCGCTCTCAGCCGTACCGCCTGCCTGCCGCCGGAGATCTGGCTCGCCAGCACGGACGCCGACTGCGTGGTGCCGAGCACATGGCTCGAAGCGCAGCTCGCTCACGTTGCGGCCGGCGCCGATGCCGTGGCTGGGATCGTTCGACTCGCCATGTCGGCTCCGGCCCGCCTACGTCTGGCGTTCATCGCCGACTACGAGCGCGCCGACCGCGCCCGCCCCGTGCACGCTGCCAACCTTGGCGTCCGCGTCGACGCGCTCGAGCGCGTCGGCGGCTGGCGGTCGTCGACGGTCGTCGGTGAAGAGCACGCGCTCTGGCGAGGGCTCCACCTCGCTGGTTGCGCGATCGTTCACGACGAGACGATGGTGGTGACCACGAGCCACCGAACCCGCAGCCGCGTCGTCGGTGGCTTCGCCTCGCGTCTGGCGCGCCTCCACGCCGATGTCGCCGGCGAGGCGTCGGCGTGAACGCGACATCGGGTGACGCCGAATCGATGTATCGCATGATCGCGGCCGGGTAGAGAACGCGGACCACGCCGGCGAGTCTCGGGAGACCGCGAGGTGGGTGACGGGACGCTGCGAACACACCGACGACGACGCTGCCGCTCGACATGGCCCGCGCTGCGGCGGAGACGGCCGTGCGACGCGTGCGGCGCGGTTCGTGAAGGCGGTGGTCTGGCACGGCCGGCGCGATGTGCGCGTCGAGACCGTCGACGATCCGACCATCGAGCAGCCGACCGATTGCCATCGTGCGCGTCACCAGTACCGGCCTGTGCGGGTCGGACCTGCACCTGTACGAGGTCATGACCCCGTTCATGACCCCCGGTGACATCGTCGGGCACGAGCCGATGGGTGTCGTCGAGGGGGTCGGGGGCGATCGGTGGGTTGGCTCGGTGATCGGGTGGTCGTGCCGTTCGACATCTCGTGCGGGCATTGCCCCATGTGCGGGGTCGGCCTGCAGTCGCAGTGCGAGACGACCCAGACCACGAGTGGGCGACGGGCGCCAGCCTGTTCGGCTACCCAAGCTCTACGGCCAGGTGCCGGGCGGGCAGGCCGAGCGGCTGCGGGTGCCGCACGCCGGCTACGGGCCGATCAAGGTGCCCGAGGGCCACCTGACGGCCGCTTCGTCTACCTGTCCGACGCTGCCCGGCCTGGACGACGGGTCGAGGCCTTTCCCCATCGGAGAGGAGCAACCATGC
>Ga0136617_10000110_pt1 | contig 56910 bp, 50 predicted proteins | sample AntDrymUQ3222106_2_FD_129672 | JGI IMG/M metagenome (GOLD analysis project Ga0136617, IMG submission 129672) | Polar desert sand microbial communities from Dry Valleys, Antarctica - metaG UQ322 (21.06) | ecosystem: Environmental > Terrestrial > Soil > Desert | place: Antarctica: Dry Valley...
GAGCAGGGTCAGGATCTTGACGTGCTCCTCGGTGAAGCGGTCGAGGGCCGGCGATTCGAGGTCGAACACGCCGACGATGCGGTCCTTGTGGACGAGCGGTACCACGAGCTCGGACCGCGTCTCCGGGATCAAGGCGAGGTAACGCGGGTCGCGGCTCACGTCGCCGACGCGGATCGCCTGCTTGGTGAGCGCGGCCGCCCCCGTGAGCCCCTCGCCGATCTTCACCCGCGTCTTGTCGTTGGTGCCGCCATACGAGACCGCCTTGCGCAGCACCAGCTCTCCGCGCCGCTCGTCCACGAGAAAGATGCCGAACATCTCGTAGTCGATGACCCGCTTCACCACCTCCGCCACGCGGGTCAGCAGCTCGTCGAGGTCGAGGATGGAGCCCGTCTCCTTGCCGATCTCGTACAGCGTGCCCAGCAGTCCCGCGTACCAGCGGGTCTCGCGATAAAGGGTCGCGTTCTCGATGGCGACGGCGAGATGGCCGGCGAGAATGCCCAGCGCGGCTCGCGCCTCGGTGCTGAAGGCCTCCGGATCCGGCCCCTCGATGTTCAGCACGCCGACCAGCCGGTCGCGATGGATGAGCGGAATGGCGAGCTCGGTCTTCACGCCTCCGAGGAGGGGGATGTAGCGCGGGTCCGCGTCGACGTCGGGGACGAAGATGGGCGTCCGCTCCTTGGCCGCCGTCCCGACGATTCCCTGCCCCGGCTCGATGCGCAGCCGCGCCGCGAGCTCGGCGCTGTCGTACCCCTCGACGAACGCGGGGACGAGCGTCCCGCCGGCATCGGGCAGGAAGATGTCGAGGATGCGGTAGTCGACGATGCGCCGCAGCTGTTGCGCGATCGCGGGCAGCAGCTCGCCGGGATCGAGAACGGCGCTGATCTCTCCCACGATGGGAAGGAGCTCGGCCAGCAGCTGCCCCGGCAGGGCCGGCCTGGCGTTGGCGGGGGGCGCTGGCATCTCGGCGAATTCTAGCAAGCGGCGCTGTTAGACTCGGCCCATGCCGCGGCTGCCCCTCGAGATCGAGGACATCAAGAAGATCCTTCCCCACCGATATCCCTTCCTGCTCGTGGACCGGATCATCGAGCTGGAGGAGGACCGCCGCATCGTCGGGGTGAAGAACGTGGCGTCCGACGAGCGGTATTTCATCGCCGGGCCCGGCGGCCGCCCGGTCCTCCCGGCCTCGATCCTCACCGAGGCGATGGCCCAGGCCGGCGCGGTGCTCATCCTCGCCAAGCCGGAGAACCGCGCGCGGCTCATCTACTTCATGGGCATCGACAAGGTGCGTTATCGGCGTCCGGTGATGGCGGGGGACACCGTGCTGCTCGAGGGCACGGTCGTGCGCCTGCGCGGAAAGATGGGCAGCCTGCAGGGAGTGGCCCGCGTCGACGGCCAGGTGGTGTGCGAAGGACGGATGACCTTCGCCCTGGGCGACCCGTCCCCGGGGGCGCCCCCGGCGCGAAGCTAGTGAAACCGCCCCGGGGACAACCCGGGGGCCGTCCCCTCCCGGCCGGCGCGGGCGAGCAGAAAGGGCCGCTCTCCCTCGCGCGCGCGCTTTCGAAGTTCGGCGTCTGCTCGCGTCGCGAGGCGGAGCGCTGGATCGAAGAGGGGAGGGTGGCCATCGATAGCCAGGTCGTGCGCGTCCCCGCGCGCCGCATCGATCCGCGCAAGGACGTGATCACCGTGGACGGCGTGCGCGCAGGCGACGAGACCGAGCGCGTGGCCATAGCACTCCACAAGCCCGTCGGCTACATCACGTCGCGCACCGATCCCGGCGGGCGGCTCACCGTCTACGAGCTGCTCTCGGGGCTCGATCGCTGGGTCTTTCCCGTGGGCCGCCTCGACCGCGACACGTCGGGGCTGCTCATTCTCACCAACGATCATCGGCTCGGCCATCGCCTCACCGACCCGGGGCACCACGTTCCGAAGACCTATCACACGCGTGTCCGCGGCCTGCCGGCCGAGGAAGCGCTTCGCGCTCTTGGCGAAGGAGTTCCGCTCGGAGACGGGACTTCGTCGCGTCCCGCCGGCGTACGCACGCTCGGCTCCGGGCGCGAGGGCGGCCGCCCCGACGACCCCCCGGGCACCGGCACGAGCTGGCTGGAGATCGTCCTTACCGAGGGCAAGAACCGGCAGGTGCGCAGGATGTGCGCGGCCATCGGCCACGACGTGGTGGACCTCGTCCGCGTCGCGATCGGCCGCCTCACCCTGAACGACCTTGCCCCCGGCGAATGGCGGACGCTCGACGCGGCGGCGCTCGCCGCCCTGGAGAGCGTTCCGAGTTAGCATCGCCACCGCCGCACACACGGAGGAATAACGTACTGATGATGATCACGCTCGCCCTTCTCGCCGCCGCCGCCGCCGCCGCCACGGCCCCCGCCGCGTCTGCGCCTGCTGCCGACGCCGCCATTCGTGCCGCCGCGGAGGCGATGACACCCGCGCTGGTCGCGACGCGTCGCGACATCCACCAGAACCCCGAGCTTGGGAACCGCGAAACGCGCACCGGCGCGCTGGTGGCCGAACGGCTGCGCGCGCTCGGTCTCGAGGTGCGGCACCCGGTGGCGAAGACGGGCGTGGTCGGAATCCTGCGCGGCGCGCGCCCGGGGCCGGTGGTCGGCGTGCGCGCGGACATGGACGCGCTGCCCATCCAGGAGCGCAACGACGTCCCCTACAAGAGCCGCAACGCCGGGGTGAAGCACGCCTGCGGCCACGACGCGCACACCACGATCGTTCTCGGCGCCGCCGAGGTGCTGGCGAAGATGAAGGACCGCCTGGCGGGCACGGTCGTGTTCGTGTTCCAGCCCGCCGAGGAAGGGCCGCCCGAAGGGGAAGAGGGCGGCGCGCCCCTGATGGTGAAGGAGGGCGTGCTCGACAACCCGAAGATCGGCGCCATGTACGGGCTGCACATGGACCCAACGCTTCCGGTGGGCGAGGTGGGATGGTCGATCGGCCCGATCTTCGCCTCCTCGGACACGCTCGCCATCGAGGTGATGGGCAAGAAGACGCATGGCGCGTACCCGCACACCGGCATCGATCCCATTCCCATCGCGGCGGAGATCGTCCAGGCGTTGCAGCTCATCGTGTCCCGCCAGATCGATGCCCAGAACCCGAAGGTGCTCACCATCGGCTCCATCCAGGGCGGCAACCGCCACAACATCATCGCGGACTCCGTGACCATGCGCGGGACGATGCGCACGCTGGATGCCGCGGTGCGCCAGCAGCTGAAGGACCGCATCGCGCGCGTGGTGGCCGGCGTGGCGGACGCGCACGGCACGACCGCGACTCTGCGCTTCGTGGACGACGGCGTGCCGCCCACCCGGAACGAAGCCGCCCTGACACGCGCGTCGGTGCCCAGCCTGCAGCGCGTGTACGGCGCGGAGCGCACACGCGAGGTGGCGCCGCAGATGGGGGCGGAGGACTTCGCCGAGTTCGCGGAGCGCGTCCCCGCCCTCTACGTCAAGATGGGCTCCGCCAACGCGGCGCGCGGGATCACGGCGATGATCCACACCGAGGATTTCGACATCGACGAAGCGGTGCTGCCCCTGGGCGTGCGCGCGGTAGCGACGCTGGTGTTCGACCACCTCGCGCGCGGCGGGGTGAGCGCAGCGAAACCCTAGCCGAAGTTTTCAGACACGGCGAGACTGCCATCGGGGTCGCCGGCGATGGTAGTAGACGACCCAATCGCGACGGGTGCGCGGGCGATTGCGTGAGCGGCCGTACGGACGGAAGTAAGCGCCCGGGCGATTCCGGGTCCGCTCATCCGAGACGGGCGCAACAGAACCACTGAAGCCGTGCGATCGGCGTCGTCATCCGGGGCATCCGTCCCGGGACGGATCGGCGGTCTTGGAGGGCGCAGGGTCCTGCGCTCCGCTCCAGCCCTCACGGATCCTCTTGAACAGGAGCGCTCGACTCAACCGGGCAGTCCGCGCTCTACAGACTCTCGCGGAAGACTTCGGGTGAACACTCACGATCAGTGAATAACGTGTTAGGACACTACAGCGAGCCGAAAATTTATTTTCGGACTCTCCAGAGACTGCATCGCGTGGATCACGGTTGCCTCGTAGGATGTGTGCCTCGCGCGTTGCACTGGCGCACGCGATGAATTCCTGACGTGGGTGGGCTTTGAAGAGAAAGAAGCTCCCGTTCTCGCCTCCTGAAGGCCGCCAGGGGCATCGAAAAGAGCGTGCACACCCGCGTGCTACACATCCTCATGCACGAAAACATCCTCGCCACCGCGGCACGGTTGTCGGATGAAGCCCTCCTCGCCCGCCTGAGTGTCCTCGCCGTGCGCGAGCGCGATGCCACCGTCGAGCTTGTCGCCCATCTCGCCGAGCTCCTCGCCCGGAAGTCGCAGCGCGGCGAGGGCTGGGGATCGGTCTACACCTACTGTTGCGACGTCCTCCATCTGTCCCGGGACGCGGCCTACAACCGCGTCGCCGCCGCCCGTGCCGTCCGGCGGTTCCCGGTGATCCTGGACCAGCTCGCGGCGGGGTGGGTGAACGTGACCACGGTGAAGGTCCTGGGGCCCGTCCTGACGCCGGAGAACCACCTCGCTCTCCTGGCGGAAGCGAAAGACCTCAGCAAGAGAGAAGCCGAGGTCATCGTGGCGCGGCTGCAGCCGAAGCCCGACGTGCCGTCCACGATCCGGAAACTGCCCACGCCGGCGCCCGTTGCCGCCATACCTGCCCGCCTGCCGCTGCCTCAACAAAAAATGGATCCACCCCCTCCGCCGCGCGTCGGCCTTGCGCCTTCGTCGCACCGCCCGGTCATCGCGCCGCTCACTCCCGAGCGTTACCGCATGCAGTTCACGGTCTCGAAGGAAACGCACGACAAGCTCCGTCGCGTGCAGGACCTGCTGTGCCGCGAGGTCCCCGACGCCGATCCGGCCGCCATCTTCGACCGCGCCCTCGACGTCCTGCTGCGCGAGGTCGAGAAGAAAAAGACGGCGGCGACGACGAAGCCGCGGCGCCCCCGCGGGACGAAGGAGGGTTCACGCACCGTCCCCGCCCACGTCCGCCGCGCGGTCTGGAAGCGGGACGGGGGCCGCTGCGGGTTTGTAGGGAGGCAAGGCCGATGCCCGGAGCGGCGCTACCTCGAGTGGCACCACGTCGTGCCGCACGGCCACCAGGGGCCGGCGACGGTGGACAACATCTCTTTGCGGTGCCGGGCCCACAACGCGTACGAAAGCGAGCTCGTCTTTGGCCCCTTCGACCCCGCGCTCGTCCGCGAGACGCCCGAGAGCTACGCTGTTTCCCGGGGAATCCCGCCGTTCCGGAACGGCGCCTGTCCGACCTCCGTCAGCCGTGGCCTCAGGAGTTGAGCAGTTCTACGAGAGCGTGATTGCCTTCGAAGAACCTCACGACGTGCTGAATGAGACGGGTCGGTCCACCGGTCGAAAGCTCGATCAACCTAGCCGGGGCCAAGAGTCGCTCGAGGTTCAGATAGGGCAGTGTGAGACGCTGGAACGTCTGGGTCAGGTCCCCCCACGCGATGTCACGGGTGCTCGGGTTGGCCAGCACGGAGGATTGCAGGCGCAACTGCGGGATGTAGTCATAGAGCATGGCTTGTCTCTTTACTCTTTCCCCCAGGATCACGGCGAACGGTTCGAACTCATGAAGGGCCAACAGGGCCGTCCTAAAGCGATCCGGGTCTCGGGCGACCTTCCGGGCCCGGTCTATAGCCGCTTTGAGTTCGGCGTTCACAAGCACTCGAAGGCCGTCGGCCCGAAGTTCGATCGTCTGTGGGTCACATTGCCAATGTTCGCTGGATTCGTTGGGCCGAAGGCGACCCAGCAATACGGATCGCTGAGCTTGAGCGTGCCGACCTTGTGGCGTTCATAGAACCGCACGATCGGCTGAAGCTTCCGCTGCAACTGGGTGGCGAAGCACGTCATCTGGCCGCGGATCCAGGGGCGCGCGTGCTTGTCGTCGTGCAGGAGGAAGTAGTCAAAGTGCTCCCGCCGGAAACCGGTGAAACCACACATGTCGCTGTCCTCCGCGAACTATTGGAACTGCATCACCGCAAGCGGCGAAGATGGCGCGGTCTTAGCCGGCAGCGCGAGACATGCCGGATCATAGCGCTCACGCACCAAGCAGGCTTAGCTCCGCTTGTTCTCCGGAAAGGGACGTGCCGATGCCCACCCTGGCGGGAAACACGCCGTGACGCGGAGCCAGCGACAGTGAAAGTCGAGTCGTACGGTCAGAGGAGGCCGCAGGACGGTCGCCATCACACCCAGAACCAGGATGCCTTTGCGATCGGACGCGTGCCCGTACCGTATGTCGCGCTCTGCGACGGAGCAGGGAACGCCCAGGGCGTGGTGAAGCGCGCTGACCCTCCTCGATGAGCACCTCAAGGCGGCGACCCTGGGCCAGGTGCTCCTGGACGAAACCTGGGTCCGGTGGACCCGGAGCCTGGATTCGGCCCTCACCGGCGGTGCGCAATCGACGTTCGTCGCGGCCGCGGTGCTCGGAAACGTCGTCGTCGGCGTTACGGCCGGAGACAGCCGCGCCTACCTCGTGCCGCTCGACGGGCAGACGCGGTTGCTGAGCGATCAGGCTTCCAAGGCGCGGCTCGGGAGCGGCGAAACGGAGCCAGCGGTGTTCCGAGCCACTCTCGCTCCCCGGGACATCCTCATCCTCGCTTCGGACGGGGCCTGGGGGCCGCTCGGCCCGCAAGGCATCGACCGCGCTGTCCGCTCCGCGCTCGGGCGGCACTTCTCCGAAATGCCGGAGGTCGTCCTCGATGCTGCCGGCAAGCGCGGTCGCGGAGACGACATGACCGTGCTCGCGCTCCGCCTCAACCCCGTCGGTTAGGTCGCCACCGCCGGTTCGCCGCCGCCGACGGCAACGCCGGACTCCTGGTCCTTGTACTGCAGCTGGTAGAGCCGCCAGTAGAGGCCGCGCTCGGCCAGCAGCGCCTGGTGCGTTCCCCGTTCGCGGATCCGCCCCTTGTGCAGCACGAGGATCTCGTCCACGTTCTGGATGGTCGACAGCCGGTGGGCGATGACGATGGCGGTGCGCCCCTTCAGCAGCACCTTGAGCGCGGTCTGGATGAGGGCCTCGGTCTCGGTGTCGATGGACGACGTCGCCTCGTCGAGGATCAGCACGCGGGGATCGTGGGCCAGCGCGCGGGCGAACGAGAGCAGCTGCTTCTGTCCCACCGACAAAGTGGCCCCGCGTTCCTTGACCTCCGTCTCGTAGCCCTGCGGCAAGGCCTCGATGAAGCGATGGGCATGCACGGCCCGCGCCGCCTCGCGCACCCGCTCGTCCGGGATGGCGGACCCCAGGCGGATGTTGGAGGCGATGGTGCCGCTGAACAGGTGCACGTCCTGCAGCACGAGGGCGAGCGACGATCGCAGCTGCGCGGGATCGAGATCGCGGACGTCGACGCCGTCCAAGGTCACGCGGCCGCGCTGCACGTCGTACAGGCGGGCCAGAAGGCTGATGATCGACGTCTTCCCGGCGCCGGTGGCGCCGACCAGCGCCACGCTACGACCGGGGGGAACCACGAAGTCGATGTCCTGCAGCACCCATTGCGGCTCCGCTTTCGCGTCGCCGCCCGCCGGAGCGCCATCCGCAGGAGCGTTGTATGCGAACGAGACGTTCTCGAAGCCGATGCGCCCCTGCACCTCGCCGAGGCGCACCGGCGACGGCGGCGCCTGCACCTCGAGCGGGGTGTCGAGCAGGGCAAAGATGCGCTCCGACGAAGCCATCGCCTGCTGGAGGATGTTGAACTTCTCGGAGAGGTCCGCGATCGGCCTCCAGAAGCGCTCGGAGTACTGCACGAAAGCCACCAGCGCGCCGAGGGTAAGAGCCCCGGTGAGGACACCCGCCCCGCCGTACAGGAGGATGAGCGCCGTCGCCACCGCGGCCAGCAGCTCGATGGCGGGATAGAACACGGCGTAATAGAAGATCTGGTCCATGTTCGCATCCGCGTGCTTGCGGTTGATCTCGGCGAACGCGGCCACGTTGCGCTCCTCGCGGCGGAAGAGCTGCACCACGGACATCCCCGTGATGTTCTCCTGCAGGAACGCGTTGATGCGCGCGATCCACTTCCGCACCTCGCGGAAGGACCGCCGCGACCCGCGGCGGAACCAGTTGGTCACCACGAAGAACAGCGGGATGACGGCGAAGGTCACGAGGGCCAGCCGCCAGTTCATCCACACCATCACGCCCATGATCCCGAACAGCGTGAAGAGGTCGCCGAACACCGTGACGACGCCGGACGTGAACAGCTCGTTCACGGCGTCCACGTCGGTCGTCACCCGCGTCATCAGGCGTCCCACCGGGTTGCGGTCGAAGTAGGCGACGGGGAGGCGCTGCAGGTGGGCGTAGATGGCGCGGCGCATGTCGACCATGACCTTCTGGCCCGTCACCTGGAGGATCCAGACCTGCCCGAAGCGCACGGCAAAGGCGGCGACGAGCACGGCCATGTAGAGCGCGGCGATGGCGCCGAGGCCGCGGGTGTCGCCACGGCTGATGTGCTTGTCGATCGCTTCCTTGGTCAGCCACGGCCCCACCAGGTCGAGCCCGGCCATGATGACGATGAGGACGAAGGAAGCCGCGACCGCGAGCTTGTAGGGGCGCAGGTAGCGGAGCAGGCGGACGAGCAGCTTCCGGTCGTACTGCTTCGCAAGCGCGTCCTCCTCGTGGAAGCCGCTCACGCCGTGCGCTCCATCTCCTCTTCCAGCAGCTGGCGGCGGTGCAGGTCGGCGTAGAAGCCGCCGCGGCCGACGAGCACGGCGTGCGTGCCGCGCTCGACGATGCGACCCTCCTTCAGCACGACGATGAGGTCGGCCCCCTTGACGGTGGAGATGCGGTGGGACACGAGGAACGTCGTCCGCGTCTCCATCACGCCGCGCAGCCCGCGGAGGATCTCCTCCTCGGTGTGGGTGTCCACCGCGGAAAGCGCGTCGTCGAGGACGAGGATGGCGGGATCGACGGCCAGCGCCCTTGCCAGCGCCGTCCGCTGCTTCTGCCCGCCGGAGAGCGTGATCCCGCGCTCGCCCACGAAAGTGTCGTAACCCTGGGGGAAATCCGCGACGTCCCGCGCGAGCTGCGCGATCCCCGCTGCCCACTCCACCCGCTCGCTGTCCGGCGAGAGCAGTCCAAAGGCGATGTTCTCGCGCAATGTGGCGGAGAAGAGGAACGTCTCCTGCGGCACGTAGCCGACGCCCTTGCGCAGGACCGCGAGCGGCAGCGAGCGCACGTCGCGCCCGTCGACCATCACCGTTCCCGGGGGCGCTTCGAACATCCGCGCCACCAGGCTCACCAGCGTGCTCTTCCCCGATCCCGTCGGCCCCACGATGGCGACGGTGCTGCCGGCCGGAACGTCGAGATCGATGTCGTGGAGAACCGGCCGGTCCTCGTAGGCGAAGGTCAGTTTCTGGAACCGGACGTGCCCGCGCACGGGGGGCGAGTCGGCCGAGGCGTCATCGGAGATCGCGGGCGGGGTGTCCATGATCTCGAGCAGGCGCCCCATCGAAGCGTCGCCGCGCTCGAACAGGTTGACCACCCAGCCCAGGGCGATCATCGGCCAGTGCAGCATCGCGAGGTACGCCCCAAAGGCGACGAACTGCCCGAGGGTGATGGTCCCGTCGATCACCATCCGGCCTCCCAGCCACAACACGAACGCCGCGCTCATCCCCATCAGCAGCTGGATGCCGGGATACAGGCTGCCGAACATGCGGATGAGGGCCCGGTTGCGCTTCAGGTATTCGGCGTTGGCAGTCTCGAAGCGCGCCATCTCGTGGTCTTCCTGCACATAGGCGCGCACGACCCGCGCCCCGGAGAGGTTCTCCTGCACGAGGGCGGAGATGTTGCTGAGCTGCGCCTGCACGGCCTCGAAGCGCTCGTGGATGCGCCGGCCGAAGTAGCGGACGAGAACGGTCACGAAGAGCAGTGGCGCCAGTGAGAACAGGAGCAGCCAGGGGCTGATGGTGACCATGACCGCGATCGTGCCCAGGAACGTCGCCAGGGTGCTCGCGGTGTACATGATCCCGGGGCCGAGGACCATGCGCACCGCGGAGAGGTCGCTGGTGGCCCGGCTCATCAGGTCGCCCGTACGCATGGAGTGGTAGTACCGCGCGGGCAGCCGGGTCAGATGTCCGAAAAGGTCGCCGCGCAGCTCGTACTCGATCCCGCGGCTCACCCCGATGAGGATCATGCGCATCTGGTAGAGGAAGAACCCCTCCACCGTCACCACGCCGACGATGATGCCCGCGTAGGCGAGCAGCTTCTCGCGCGTCAAGCCCAGGGCGAGGTCGTCGATCGCGTGACGCAGCACCCAGGGCGAGGCGACCGAGAACAGCGTGCGCAGGAGCAGGCAGGCGAGACCGATGAGAAGCGTTCGCTGGTGGCGCTTCAGGTACGGGACGAGGCGCCTCAGGTGGCGCGGCGGCTTCAAGCGTTGCGGAGCGCCGCGGCCTGGGCCTTGCGCTTGCGATCGAGGGCATGGCTGGCCCGCAGGAGCCGGGGAAGGTTCTCCTTCTCCCAGGCCAGGGCCTGGCGGTGCTGCGGATACTGCACCTCGGCCTCGCGGAACGCGCGCGAATGGTAGACGGTCCGGCCGGCCCGGTCGGGGATCCCGCCCATGTGGTGGTGCAACATCTCGTGGTACACGACGCTCTCGAGGAAGTACATGGGGACGTCACGGCGATCGAGCACGGGATGGATGCGGATCAAGGCCAGCACCGGATCGTAGCTGCCGAAGGTGAGCCCGCCGCGCCGCGCGCGCCCGCTGCCGCGACCCCACGTGAGCGGCACCCGCAAGCCGCTCCCGAAGAACTGCGCGTTCAGGACCTCGAAGACCTGCTTCAGGTCGTGCGCGCGTCCCGCGGTCACGAGCGGTGGCAGCGACCGCGGCACCTTGCGCACGCGATGCAGGTTGTCGTTCATGAACCGGCGCACGTCTCCGTCGGCGCTGCGGTTCGTCCTCCGCAGGCTCCGCGCCACCGCACGCACCACGCCCAGCGGCGCGTGCAGGAACATGCGATGAAGGCGGAGGAGAACGGTGCCGTGGTTGCGACGGAATGACAGCAGCACGGAGCGGTTCTCGGTGAGGGTGAGGCGGACGGGGCGGCCCGCCGCGCGGAGGATGACGCCCTCGAGCGTCGACGCGTCCCATAGCGGCGCGTCTTCGAATGCGAGCGAGAGCTGACGCGATACGGAGCCGGATGCGGACGCCATGGATGAATCCTGCAAAAGCATGGACCACGGCGATGGAGAGGTCAAGGGCTGCAAGTGAGCGCCCGCACCGGCTCCCATGGTCACCCCTTGCTTCCGAGCGGCACGTAGTACTGCGTGCCTTTTCCCATGCTGCGGATCTGCTTCAGCAGGTCGTCCACGTCTTCCGGCCGCTTCACGAAATCCAGCTCCGAGGTGTTCACGACCAGCAGCGGGGTGAGCGAGTAGTGGAAGAAGTAGTGGTTGTACGCGCGGTTCACCTCCGCGAGGTACTCCTGCGACATCGACGCTTCCTCCGGCCGCCCCCGCGAGCGGATGCGCTTCATCAGGACCTCGGTGGGGGCCTGGAGGTAAACCACGAGGTCGGGACGCGGGATGCCCTCCGCGAGCAGCGAGTACAGCTTCTCGTAGATGAGCAGCTCGGAGTCGTCGAGGTTCAGGTAAGCGAAGAGCTTGCTCTTGTCGAACAGGTAGTCGGAGAGGGTGACGTGCTTGAACAGGCTCCGCTGCTGCAGCTCCTGCTGCTGGCGGTAGCGCGAGAGCAGGAAGAAGAGCTCGGTCTGGAACGCGGCGCCCGCGCCGCCGTCGTAGAAGGTCTTCAGGAAAGGGTTGGTCGCCCATTCCTCCTGCACCGTGGCCGCGTCGAGCCGCTCCGCGAGCTTCTCCACCAACACCGACTTGCCGACCCCGATGACGCCTTCGATGGCGATGTACTGGAAGAACATCAGGCGAGCAATTCCGGCGGGGCGTAGATCTCGACCGCCGATCGGTCGGGGCAGAGAGCGCTCATCTCCGCGACGGTCAGGCCGAGGATGGGATGCCGCGTGTCGGGTGCAATCTCCAGCAGCGGCGCGAGCACGAAACGGCGCTCGTGCATGCGGGGATGGGGAACGGTCAGTCCCTTCGTCCGCACGACGAGGGAGCCATAAAGAAGGAGGTCGAGGTCGAGGGTCCGCGGGGCGTTGGCCACGCCGCGCAGGCGGCCGACGGCGCGCTCCACCTCGAGACAGGACGCCAGCACGGCGGCGGCGTCGAGCGCGGTGTCCGCTTGCACCACCGCGTTGAGGTAGGCGCCCTGCGCCGGGCCTCCGACGGGCTCGGTCTCGTACACCGAGCTCGCGCGCGTGACGCGCAGCCCGCGCTCGGCGAGCCCGGCCACGCCGCGGGCGAGGTTTTTCTCGCGGTCGCCCAGATTGGTGCCGAGGGCGACGAATACCGCCGGGAGAGGATGCGTCATGCGTGAGGGGTCAGGGTACTCCACCCCCTTTGTGACCGGCAACGCGCGGTGTACGCTCGTGCCTTCGCCCCCCGCGACCAACATGCAGTGCTCATCCTGCCAGTCCGATATCGAAGGCGCCGCGGAATCCTGCTTCCAGTGCGGGATGGCGGTCTTTGCCCTCACGAAGGGCGCGGTGCTTTCCGGGCGCTACGAGATCGAGCAGCCGCTCGGGCGGGGAGGAATGGGGCGCGTCTACAAGGCGCTCGACCGCGTGATGGAAGAGCGCGTCGCGGTGAAGGTGCTCCGCAGCGAGTTCATGCTCGACCCCGAGATGTCGCGGCGCTTCGTCTCCGAGATCAAGCTCGCGCGCAAGATCGGACACCGCAACGTCTGCCGCATCCACGAGTACGGCGAGGACGGCGACATCCGGTTCATCGTCATGGAGCTCATCTCGGGGGTGACGCTGAAGGAGCACCTGCGGGACGGTCCGCTGCCCCCCGACGCCGCCTACGACGTGTCGATCCAGATCACGCGCGGCCTGAACGCGGTGCACGAGCTGGGAATCGTCCATCGCGACTTCAAGACCGCCAACATCATGGTCGACGGCCAGGGCGTCGCGAAGCTCGTGGATTTCGGCATCGCCAAGCATGTCTCCGCCGATCTCACCGGCCCCACCGCCGCCGGGATGATCATGGGCACGCCGGAGTACATGAGCCCCGAGCAGATCGTGGGCGGCCCGGCCGGCTTCCACAGCGACATCTACGCTCTGGGGTGCGTGGTCTACGAGGTGTTCACCGGGCACGCCCCGTTTCGCGGAGCGACCGCAGCGGCCACGGTGTACATGCACATGCACGACGAGTTGCCGGTGAGCGGCGAGGATGCGAAGCGCATCCCGCCTCCGCTCGTCCCCGTCCTGAAGCGCGCGCTGGCCAAGAACGCGCTGAACCGTTTCGAGTCCGTCGCGGAGTTTTTCCACTCCTTGACCGCCGCCAGCGCCGAGGGCGGATACGCCGGCGTCCATCGGGGGGGACTGCGACTGCCGGCCGCGGCCGCGCGGCCCGTCGACATCACTCCTCACGACCCGGAAACCGCGACCATCGTCCGGCCCGGATGGCTGCGTCACCCTGCGCCGCGCTCGTGGCGGTGGGCCCTGGCGATCGTTGCGCTGGCAGTGGTGTGGCTGGCGCTGCTTTCCCGCTCGCCGTTGCCGGACGCGTTGCCCTTGCCCGCGACCATGCCCACTCCGGTGCCCACGCCGACGCCCTCGCCGACGCCCTCGCTACCCGCCTCGTCCTCGCCGCCGTCGGGACCGCGAGCGAGCGCACTGGACTTGCGGCCCTCGCCGAGCCCTGCTCCGTTCGACGGTGTCCTCACCACAAACCCGTTCCCGCCCGCACCCCTTTTGGCGCCGCCGCCGACGGCATCGCCGTCATCGCCGCCGTCATCGCCGACGGCACCGTGAGCGGGTGGTCTTCACCTTCGCCGCCCGATAACATCGTCTTACAGGCCCGATGCAGACGCTCGGGCGGAGACCGACCACCATGCAACTGCGCACCCTGTGCGACATCTTCTACGAGTCGGTGGAGACGCACCGCAAGCCCGACGCGCTCCGCTACAAGAAGGACGGCGCGTGGCGCGACATCAGCTCGGAGGAGTTTCGCCGCGCGGTGGAAGAGCTCTCGATGGGGCTGCGTGGCCTGCGGGTCGATCGCGGCGACCGCGTGGCAATCCTCTCCGAGAACCGCCCGGAGTGGGCGTTCGCGGACCTGGCCACGCTCTGCGCGGGAGCGGTGGACGTTCCCGTCTACACGAGCCTCACCGGTCCGCAGGTGCAGTACATCCTGAAGGACAGCCAGTGCAAGGCGATCTTCGTTTCCAACGAGCAGCAGGCGGCCAAGGTGGCGGAGATCCGCGCCGCCGTCCCGTCCCTGAAGCACGTCATCCGGATGGACGAAGTGGCCGGGGAAGGAACGTTGACCCTGTCCGAGGTGCGCGATCGTGGACGCAAGTCCTTGTCCAACGATCGCGCCGCCGTGCGCGCGCGCGCGGACGAGGCCACCCCGGACGGCCTGGCCACCATCATCTATACGTCGGGGACGACGGGCGAGCCCAAGGGCGTGATGCTCACCCACGACAACATCGTCTCCAACGTCCAGGCCAGCCTCAGCATCGTCTCCGACTTCGGCCCCTCCGACCTGGCGCTCTCGTTCCTTCCCCTGTGCCACATCTTCGAGCGCATGGGCGGCTTCTACCTGATGCTGGCCAAGGGCGTGACCATCGCCTACGCGGAGAGCGTCGAGAAGGTGCCCGCCAACATGGGCGAGGTGCGCCCGACCCTGATGTTCTCGACGCCGCGCCTCTACGAGAAGATGTACGCGCGCGTGCGCGAGAAGGTCGCCTCCGATCCGCCGTCGCGCCAGAAGGTCTTCGAGTGGGCGCTCGGCGTGGGGCGCAAGACGTTCAAGCACCGTGTGGAAGGGACGTCCCCCGGTCCGCTTCTCAAGATGCAGGGCGCGATCGCGGACAAGATCGTCTTCTCGAAGATCCGTGACCGCGTCGGCGGCCGCCTGCGGTTGTTCGTCTCCGGCGGCGCGCCGCTGTCCAAGGAGATCAACGAGTTCTTCGGGGCCGCGGGGCTACTGATCCTCGAAGGATACGGCCTCACGGAGACGAGCCCCGTCATCGCGGTGAACCGCCCGGACGCAGTGCGCCCGGGGACGGTGGGCCGTCCCATCCCGCGCGTCGAGGTGAAGATCGCGCCGGACGGCGAGATCCTGACCCGCGGCCCGCACGTGATGAAGGGGTACTACAACAAGCCCGAGGCGACGAGCGAGGCCATCGACGCCGACGGATGGTTCAAGACCGGCGACATCGGGATCGTGGACGCGGACGGCTTCCTCGCCATCACCGATCGCAAGAAGGACATCATCGTCACCTCCGGGGGCAAGAACATCGCGCCCCAGCCCATCGAGAACGCCCTCAAGAGCCACAACCTGATCGCCGAGATCGTGATGATCGGCAACAATCGCAACTTCCCGTCCGCGCTGGTGGTGCCGAACTTCGCGAGCCTCGAGAAGTGGGCGCGCGAGCAGAACGTCCCCTTCGCCAGCCGCGAAGATCTGCTGGCGCAGCCGCGGGTCGTCGAGCTCTACGATCGAACGGTCCAGGAGCTCACGAAGGACCAGGCCCAGTACGAGCGGATCAAGAAGGTCGCGTTGCTTTCGAGCGACTTCTCCATCGAGACCGGCGAGCTGACCCCGAAGCTGAGCGTGAAGCGCCGCGTGGTGGAGGAGAAGTACAAGGCGCTGATCGACCGCATGTACGAAGGAGCCACGGCGCCGGCGTGATCCGCAAGGTCGTCGTGCTGGGCGCGGGAACGATGGGCGCGCAGGTGGCTGCCCACCTCGCGGGAATGGGGCTGGACGTGGCCCTGCTCGATCTCGCCACGCCGTCGCTTTTGCCGCTGCGCAAGCTGAAGCCGTCGCCGCTGCACCTCTCCGAGGACCTCGCGCGCGTCCGCGCGGGCAACTTCGACGAGCACTGGAAGGAGCTCGCCGACGCGGACTGGGTGCTGGAGGCGGTGATCGAGGACCTCGAGGTCAAGCGCAAGCTGTTCGCGCGCGTCGCGGGAACGGTGAAGAAGACGACCATCGTCACGAGCAACACCAGCGGGCTCGGGATCGCCGCGATGATGGAAGGGCTCCCTGCCGACTTCCGCCGCCGCTTCCTCGGCGCGCACTTCTTCAACCCGCCGCGGTACCTGCACCTGCTGGAGATCATCCCGGGGCCCGAGACCGACCCTGCGGTCGTGAAGGAGGTCGCCGAGTTTGGCGACCGCGTCATCGGCAAGGGCGTGGTGATCTGCAAGGACACGCCGAACTTCATCGGCAACCGCATCGGGTCGTTCGGCCTCGGCATCGTCCTCCGCGAGATGATGGCCGGCGGCCTGACCATCGAAGAGGCCGATCTCCTGACCGGCGCCGCCATCGGCCGCGCCAAGAGCGCCACCTTTCGCACCGCCGACCTCGCCGGCGTGGATGTGGCCCTCAAGGTGTCGGACAACCTGTACGAGGCGGTTGCTCACGACCCGCAGCGCGACGTCTTCAAGCTGCCCGATCTCGTGCGCGCGATGGTCGAGCGGCGCTGGCTGGGGGACAAGACCGGCGGCGGGTTCTACCGCAAGGAGGGTGGTGAAATCCGCACCCTCGACTGGAGGACCCTCGAGTACCGCGATCGGGAGAAGGCGAAGCTGGCATCCGTCACCGCGGCGCAGAATGTGGCCGACCTCGGCGCGCGCATCAACCAGATGATGGCGAAGGACGAGGCGGGGACGTTCCTCTGGCGCGTCTTGTCGGAGACGAGCTTCTACGCCGCGTCGCTGGTGCCCGAGATCTCTGATGACGTCGTCTCCATCGATCGTGCGATGGAGTGGGGATACCTGTGGGGGCTGGGCCCGTTCCGGCTGATGGACGCGACCGGCGTGGCCTCGATGGCCGAGCGCGCTCGCGGGGAAGGACGGGTGATCCCGCCCCTGGTCGAATCGCTGCTCGCTTCCGGCCGCCGAAGGTTCTACGAGATCGAGGACGGTCGCGCGACCATGTTCGGACCCGCCACGCGAGGATCGGGTCCTCGTACCGCCACGGGGGGACCGGTGCCCCCCGGCGTCGTTCCCGTTCCGCCGCGGCCGGGCGTCATCGATGTGGCGGCGGTCAAGCAGGGCGCGAACGCGGTGCGCAAGAAGAACGCCGGGGCATCGCTGGTCGACCTCGGCGACGGCTGCGGGCTCGTCGAGTTCCACTCCAAGATGAACGCGCTCGGCGCGGACGCGATCGGGATGCTGCAGCAGTCCGTCAAGGACGCGGGCAGGAACTTCGACGCGCTGGTCGTCGGCAACCAGGGCGAGCAGTTCACCGTCGGCGCCAACCTGATGCTCGTCCTCCTCGCCGTGCAGGAGGAGGAGTGGGACGAGCTGGACCGGATGATCCGGCAGTTCCAGAACGCCTGCATGGGGCTGAAGCTGGCGGAGTTGCCGGTGGTGGTGGCGCCGTTCGGCCTGACGCTCGGCGGCGGTACCGAGATCTCGCTCCACGGCGCGCGCGTGCGCTGCGCCGCGGAGACGTACATGGGGCTGGTCGAGGTCGGCGTCGGGCTGGTACCCGCCGGCGGAGGCACCAAGGAGATGGCGCTGCGCGCCCACGACCGGTGCCGCGGCGTCGAGGGCGCGGATCCCTTCCCGTTCGTGCGGCGCGCCTTTGACCTGATCGCGTTCGCAAAGGTGTCCACGTCCGGCGCGGAAGCGTTGCGGATGTTCCTGACCCCCGCGGATTCGCTGTCGCCAAATCCCGATCGCGTGCTCGGCGACGCGAAGCAGAGCGCGCTGGGTCTCGCCCGCGCCGGCTACCGCGCGCCGCGGATGCGCACGGACATCCCGGTCCTCGGCCGTCCCGCCCTGGCCACCTTCAAGATGGGGATCCACAACGCGCTCCGCGGCGGGCAGATCAGCGAGCACGATGCGCTGGTGGCGACCCACGTCGCTGCGATCCTCTGCGGCGGCGACCGCGAGCCGGGCATGGCGAGCGAGCAGCATTTCCTCGACCTCGAGCGCGAGGCCTTCCTGTCCCTGCTGGGAACGAAGAAGACCCGGGATCGCATCCAGCACATGCTCAAAGCGGGCAAGCCCCTTCGGAACTGAAGCAACGGGACACAGAGGACACAGAGAACGCACAGAGAGCACAGAGAAACAGCAGAGAACGGAACGGATGAGCAGCAACAGCGAGAATGGGAATGAATTGGAGCCAGGTGACGCGCGGCCGGAATCCGTGCTCACCGGAAGGATCATCGCGGCGGCCATCGAGGTTCATCGGAACCTGGGGCCAGGGTTCGACCGGGTTTTCGAGACTCAGATCCTCACGTACATGCGCCACGCCCAGAAGCCGTTGGGGTTGCTCATCAACTTCAACACTCCGCTTCTGAAGAACGGGATCAAGCGTTATACCCTCTAGGGTCGTTTCTCTTGTCTCTCTGTGCCCTCTGTGCTTCTCTGTGTCCTCTGTGTCCCGTTCTTTGGTGGTCAATGCCTGACGCGGTGATCGTGTCGTCGGTGCGGACGGCGGTAGGCAAGGCCGGCAAGGGCACCCTCGCCCGGACGCGGCCTGACGACCTTGCCGCGGAGGCAATCAAGGGCGCCCTGGCGCGCGTGCCCGCGGTCGAGGCCGCGACCATCGACGACGTCATCCTCGGCTGCGCGATGCCGGAGGCCGAGCAGGGGATGAACGTCGCGCGCATCGCCAGCCTGATCGCGGGTATCCCGCACACCGCGTCGGCCATGACCGTGAACCGCTTCTGCTCCAGCGGCCTGCAGGCCATCGCCCTTGCCCACGACGCCATCACTGCCGGCCGCGCCCGGGTAGCGGTGGCGGGCGGCACGGAGTCGATGAGCCTCATCCCGATGGGCGGCCACAAGATCTCGCCCAACCCGTCGCTGCTCGACACCAACCCGGACAGCTATCTCGGAATGGGCATGACGGCGGAGCTCGTGGCCCGCAAGTACGGGATCGACCGCGCCCGCTCCGACGCCTTTGCCCTGCGGTCGCACGAGCGCGCGATTGCCGCCATCGACGGCGGGCGGTTCAAGGACGAGATCGTTCCCGTCACCGTGAACGGCCACGCCTTCGACACCGACGAAGGTCCGCGGCGCGACACCGATGCCGCCGCCCTCGCCAAGCTGCGTCCGGCGTTCGCGGCCGAAGGATCGGTCACCGCCGGGAACTCAAGCCAGATGTCCGACGGCGCCGCGGCTACCATCCTGATGTCCGCGGAGCGCGCGACGGAGCTGGGCCTTCCGCCACTCGCCCGCCTCGTCACCTACGCCGTGGCCGGGGTGCCGCCGGAGATCATGGGCATCGGCCCCATCGAGGCCATCCCGAAGGCGCTGAAGCAGGCGGGATTGTCGCTCGCAGACATCGACCTCATCGAGCTGAACGAGGCCTTTGCCACCCAGTCGCTGGCCGTGATCGAGGCGCTCGGCCTCGACCCCGAAAAGGTGAACGTGAACGGCGGCGCGATCGCCCTCGGCCATCCCCTGGGGTGCACGGGGGCCAAGCTCACGGCCACGATCCTCGCCGAGCTGCGGCGGCGCAACGGCCGTTACGGGCTGGTGACGATGTGCGTGGGGGGCGGGATGGGCGCGGCGGGCATCTTCGAGCGACTCTCATGAACGCGGACAGAGGAGACAGGTAGAGATGGCAACCGATACGAAGACCCCCGTCGTCGCTGCCCGCGGGGGCAGCTTCCTGATCGAGGACCGCGCCCCGGAGGAGATCTTCACCATCGAGGACCTCTCCGACGAGCAGCGGATGATCGCGGAGACGACCGCCGACTTCATGGAGACGGAGATGGTGCCGCGGATCCCCGAGATCCTGGCCCTGAAGTACGAGGTCACCCGCGAGCTCATGAAGAAGGCGGGCGACCTCGGCCTCCTCGGCATCGAGATTCCCGAGGAGTACGGCGGCCTCGGCCTCGACAAGGTGAGCGGCTGCCTGGCCTCGGAGAAGTCTGCGCGCGACGGCAGCTTCGCCGTCTCCTTCATGGGGCACACCGGAATCGGGACGCTGCCCATCGTCTACTTCGGCACCGAGGAGCAGAAGAAGAAGTACCTGCCGAAGTTCGCGTCGGGCGAATGGATCAGCTCCTATTCGCTGTCCGAGTCCTCCTCCGCCAGCGACGCGATGAACGCCAAGGCCAGGGCCGTGCTCTCCGCGGACGGCAAGCACTGGATCCTGAACGGCGAGAAGATGTGGCTCACCAACGCCGGCTTCGCCGACGTCTACATCACCTTCGCCAAGGTGGACGGCGAGCAGTTCACCGCCTTCATCATCGACAAGGACACGCCCGGGGTGTCGCTGGGCGCGGAGGAGAAGAAGACCGGCATCAAGGGCAGCTCGACGCGCCCCCTGATCCTGTCCGATGCAAAGGTCCCGCGCGAGAACCTGCTCGGCGAGATCGGCAAGGGTCACAAGATAGCCTTCAACATCCTCAACATCGGGCGCTTCAAGCTCGGCGCGGGGACGACGGGGGGATCGAAAGGCGCGCTCAAGGCCTCGATCGCCTATGGCCTCGGACGCACCGCCTTCGGCAAGCCGATCACCGACTTCGGGCTGGTGAAGCACAAGCTCGGCGAGATGGCGATCCTCGCCTACGTGTCGGAGTCGATCGTCTATCGCACGGCGGGGATGATCGACAGCAACCTGGCCGGCGCCGCCGTCGGCGACCCCGCGGACGCGCTGCGGCGCATCGAGGAATACGACGTCGAGTGCTCGATGGTCAAGGTCTACGGGTCGGAGATCCTCGACTACTGCGTCGACGAGGCGGTGCAGGTGTTCGGGGGCGCCGGATACGTCGAGGACTACTCCGCGGAGCGGTACTGGCGCGACGCCCGCGTCAACCGGATCTTCGAAGGCACCAACGAGATCAACCGGTTGCTCATCCCCGGCCGGCTCATCCGCCGCGCGATGAAGGGGGAGCTGCCCGTCTTCGACAAGGCTTACGCGCTCATGGAGGAGATCACGTCCGGCCCCGCCGCTCCTTCCGACGACGAGTCGTTCCTGGCCGCGGAGACGGCGATGGTGACGGGGGCCAAGAAGATCGCGCTCATGTGCCTCGGCCTCGCGGTGCAGAAGTTCGGCCAGGAGCTGACCGAGCAGCAGGAGGCGCTGGGCCACTTCGCGGACATCGCGATGGAGACCTATGCCCTCGAGTCGGCGGTGCTGCGGGCGCGCAAGCGCGCAACGGCAAGAGGAGAAGACAAGACGGCGCTGGTCGCCGCCGCCGTGCGCTGCTTTGCCCAGGACGCCATGGACCGCATCGAGGTCTCGGGACGCCGCCTGCTCGCCGCCGTCGACGAAGGCGACACGCTGCGCACGTACCTGGCCGCGCTGCGCCGGTTCGCGAAGCGCGACGTGGTGGACACGATCGCCCTGCGGCGGCGCGTCGCGGACGCGGCCATCGAAGCCGGCGGGTATCCGCTCGCCTGATCCCACACCACTGCGAGCCTGCTCTTCGTCGACGACAACGGGCGCCCGCCGCCCGGAGTCCTAGTTCTTCGCCCCCGCCAGCTCGCGTGCGGTGACGTCGTCGAGGTCTCCAGTGGCCGGCTGCCCGGCGTCGATCTGGTACGCCGCGATCGCGCGCCGCGTCGGCTCGTCGAGGACGCCGGAGGCCTCGCCCGCGTACAGGCCGCGCGTCTTCAGCGCCTGCTGCGCACGCTTCACGTCGTCGCTGGAGATGAGGATGTTCCGCTCCCCGGCCGCCGGAGCGCCGGACAGCACGGGCAAGGTGAGGGAGTTGTCGAGCCGCATGGCGACCACCGTCCCACGGGAGACGGACGTGACGGCCGGACCGAGCCCGGAGATCGCCCACCCGTCGGCGAGCTCCTCGCGGCCCTCACCAGTGAGGCCGACCAGCGTCGTGGCCTTCATGGTCTCCTCCGTCCCCTTGCCGATGAAGATGACCTGCACCTTGCGGCCGGTGGTGAGCTTCGCTTCCTGCTCGAGGATCCTCTTGCGCTCGTCCGCGTGGAAACTGGTCAGGACGCCCTCGATATCGTGGCTGCGACCGGGGAACTCGATGGTCTCGAACTTGACCACGATCGCGCCGGACTTGGCGCCGTCACGCGAGGAGCGGACGTGCTTGATCTCGCCCATGACCACGGCATCCTTCGGGATCACCAGCTGCCCGTTCGCATAGACGGGGCGCAGCACCGCGGCCTGGAACACCTTGCCCTTGGCCGTGTGATCGGAGTCGAAAGGCGTCACGATGCGCAGCTCCATCGAGGTTCCCTTGGGCAGGGTGACCTCCTTGGCGGCGGCGGCGGTGGATGCGCCCAGCGCACCCATCGCGAGCGAGGCGAGCAGGGCGGCGGAAATCTTCATGAGCGGCCTCCTTCGGCTTTCTTCCACTATAGGGCCGCGTAGAGGGCTGCCGCCGGATCACGACGGGATTTCGTCCACCCGGAAGATCTCCAGGAGCCCCGATTCTTCACCGCTTGCAGGGGCAGACCACGCAGCTCTCATTGCCTTGAATGTGCCGTGTCCATGAGCGATGATCGCGCCGCGCTCGAGCGCTCTGGAGACTATGCGTTTTCCCCCGCCTGCCCGCCGCGTCCTGGCCGCGTGCCTGACGTTGCTGTTGTGGCCGATCGGCACGCCGCGCATCCACGCGCAGGTGCCGGAGCCGTCACCGTCTCCTTCGCCCGCGTCGACCCCCGAAGAGCGGGCGCGCGAGGTCGAGCGGGAGGATCTCGAGGAACACGCGCCGTCCACGGAGCCGGAGACGGAAGTGGCGGCGGAGGAAGCGCCCGCGCCATCCATGTTCGTGGGACCGCCGGAGCCCTCGCCGGAGCCGTTCCCGTCCGCGCCGCCCACCCCCGATCCCGCGCCCCTCGGCGTCCCGATCGTCGAGCCCTCGCCCTCGCCCTCACCCGCCCCGTCAGCCGAACCGAGCCCACCGTCCTCGACGAGATCGGCAGTTTGCTGCGCATCGCAACGGGGGTGAAGTGAAGTGAAGTGGTTCCGCCGCCTCTCCATCAAGGGGAAGCTGATCCTCATCACGCTGGCGGTGAGCCTGGTGTCGGTCGTCGTGGCCTGCACGCTGTTCATCGTCTACGACATCGACAGCTTCCGCCGCGCCATGAAGGAAGACCTGCGGGTGGTGGCGGACGGGATCGCCATCAACAGCACTCCCGCTCTCGAGTTCGAGTCGCTCGATTCCGCCCGCGACATCCTCGGAGCGCTGCGCGCCGACCCGCACATCGAGACCGCGGTCATCTACGACGTCAGGGGCAACAACGTCGATTATCGCCGGTCCGACCTCGAGCCAGCGGCGGCCCCCGCGCTCTCCGGCAAGGAAGGGGCGTACTTCGAGGACGGCAAGCTCCGCATGTACAAGAACGTGGCGCGCGAGGGGAAGACCCTTGGCACCATCTTCATCGAATCGGACATGGAGGAGCTGCGCGACCGGATCGCCAACTACGCCCGGGTGGTCCCTGTCGTCGGCTTGTCCGCGCTCGTCGCCGCCCTGGTGGCGGCAATGATCCTCCTCGACCTGATGATGGCGGAGATGAACGGGTTGGAGGCGACGCCGCCCGCGCGGCGCGCCGCCGAGGGCTAGGGGTCCGATGCGCGTCGCGACGGTCGTGGGTGCTTCGCTGCTCGCCGCTTCGTGCGCGGGACAATGCGGGGCGCGCGGTGGCCTGCCGCCGCCGCGCCCGCCGACGGTCAAGGGCCCGGACGGAAAGACGTACCACCTCGTGGATCGCGGCCCCTACAAGGCCTTCTACGACGCGTGGGGCCGCCTGCAGCGCATCGAGTACGACAGCAACGGCGACGGCCGCCCCGACCATACTGCGCTGCACGATGGACGCCGCCATCCCCATCGCATGGACGTGGACAGCGATTTCGACGGGCGTACCGACCGCTGGGAGCAGTACGACGATGAAGGCCGACTGCTGAAGGTCGGGACCGCGAGCGCGCCCGGAAAGGCGCCGGACCTCTGGACCACGCCGGCGGCGGCGGCCGCGCCGGAGCGGCGCGAGCACGACGCCAATGGCGACGGCGTGATGGAGCGCGCGGAGATACTGCGCGATGGCCGCCTCGCCGAGGTGCACGTGGATGGCGACCGCCTTCCGCGAGTTCGACAGCGAGCGGTGGCGCCGCCGCGTGGCGGGCGCGGTGGTCTTCACGGCATGCGCGATGACCTTCGCCGCCCTGGTGCAGGCGGCGTCGGCGGACCCCACGCGCATCTACGGCCTCTGGAAGCCGCGGTGGGACTGGGGCGTCTTCGGCCCCTACGTGAGCCGCAACCACTTCGCCGGATACCTCGCGATGGCGATCCCTCTTGCAGTCGGATTCGCCGCGGAGTCGGCGCTGCACGTCCGCCGCTCGTGGAGCCACCGGCGATCGGGGTGGGTCGCACTCGGCGATCCCAGCGGCATCGCCACCGTGCGTCGCGTGGCGGCCGCGGTCGTGCTGATGGTGGGATTGCTCGCGTCCCATTCCCGCGGCGGGCTGCTCGCCTTTGGGGCCGCGGCGCTCGCCCTCGTCGCGCTGCAGCGGCGCTGGCGCACCGTACACGCAGTACCAGACCATCGAGCGCTACGAGTGGTACGGGGAGGCGCACAACGAGTACCTGCAGGCGCTGCTCGACACGGGGATCGTGGGCGCCGGGCTTCTGGTGATGCTCCTGGCAAGGCTGCTGCGCGACGCGTTGCGAGCGGGCTCGATGACGCCGCTCGACGCCGGGATCCTCGGCGCCATCCTCGCGTGCTGCGCGCACAACGCCGTGGACTTCAACTGGCAGATCCCGGCGAACGCCGCCACCTTCGCCGCGCTGTGCGGCATCCTCATGCGGCGCGCGGCTTCGCTGCGCGAAGCGTCGACCTTGACCGCGCCGGATGCGGTGCCTAGAATCGACCCGCGCAAGCCCTGAACATGGCCCTTCCTCCGCCAGAGCAACCGAGCCTCACCGTTCTCTCCGGTCCGCTCGGGGGGACGGTGTTCGTGGTCGACGATTCCGTCGACAACGTGCTCGTCGGCTCCGATCCTTCCTGCCGCTTCGCGCTTCCGGGCACCGCCGTCGAGCCCATCCACGCGCGGCTTTGGATCGACCTCGAGGGGATCACCGTCTACGACACGAACACCCCCGCCGGCGTGTACATCAACGACGATCGCGTGCAGGGCCAGTCCCGCCTGCGCAACGGCGACATCCTGTGGCTCGGCACGCCCGGGGAAGAGAAGTCGGTGATGCTGCAGTGCCGGCTGCCGGAGTCGATGTCCGCGCCGTTGCCGATCGACGCCACGGCGGCGATGAACGCGATCGACCTCGACCCCACGGTCTCGTTCACGCCCGACCTGGCCGCCATGCCCCCGCCGCTGCCGCCGCCGAAGCGGCCGAGCGTTCTCGCGCCGGACGCGATCCAGCCCGAGCCGACGGTCCTGCTCGCGCCCGGCGACGACGAGGTGCTGAGCGAACCCGAGCGCCTGGTCGACTCGGAGCCGACGGTCGCTATGTTGCCGGACGACATCCAGATCTTCGAAGAGCCGACGATCTCCGAAGCGGCGATGCTTGCCGACGAGGCCATGCTCGCCGACGAGACGGCCAGCCTGCTCCCCGCCGGCGACGATCCGCCGCCGACGCTTTCGACCGGCTGGGATGCCTCGACGGGAGGGATCCCGGCCGCCGCGGACCCGCCGTGGATGCAGGCCACGCCGCCGATCGTCGTCGCGCCGGAGCCCGACATCACGTTGATGGGCGTGCCGGGCGCCGACGCCACCTTCGTCGACGAGACGATGGATGACGATGACGCAACCCTGATCGACGCGACGGCCGCCGACGCCACGCTGATCGACGCGACGGTCGCGGAAACGCCCGCGATTCCTGCTCCGACTTCGGTCGCGGCCCCCGTCGCCGCGCGCAGGATGACGGTCACGCCGGAGTCGCGCGCGCCCCGCGCCGCCACGCCCTTACCTTCGCCTTCACCGGCTCCGCGCCCACGCCGCGAGCCGAAGCCAGCCGCTGTCGCGGGGCCACCCCGCCGCGAGCCGGCGGCAACCGAGGGCAAGCAGCCACCTCCGTCTCGCAAGGGTGTGCCGATGGGACTGCTCATCGGTGGCGGCCTCGCCGCCGCGGTTGCCGTGGCTGCCGGCGGCTGGTGGATGCTCACCCGCGGTTCCGACCCTCAGGAGGGTGCGCAGGTCGCTCCGCCCCCGACGGTCGCCGACGCGCGGCCGGCCGCCACGCCGCCACCGGTGGCCACAGCACCCGAGCAGAGCATCCCGGCGCCCGCCATCGACGTCCCCGTGGAAGAGGAGACCACCGTCATTCCCGTTCCGCGACCGGGAACGAGCCCGTCCGCGCTGCCCTCGCGCGCTCCGGCTGCGACTCCTCCGCCGGCGCAGGTCGCCGCCGCACCGCCGGTCACCGCGGCGCCCGCCGGTCCCACGCCGGCCGTCGTCGCTTCCGGCATCGTCAACCGCGCGGAGACGGCGCGCCGCGCGGGAGACCTCGATGCCGCGGCCGAGCTGTTCGACGAGGCTCTGCGCGCCGATCCGAGCAACGCCGCTGCGAGCTCGGGCAAGGCCGCTGTCGCCTCCGCGCGCGTCGCCGCGCGCAAGGTGTTCGCGCCCGGGCGCACGGTGGTGCAGACACAGAGCGCCAAGGCGGACATGGCCGGCTTCGACACCGCCGACGTGAGCGTGAAAAAGGCGCCCGATTTCAGCGGCCGCATCGAGTTCACGGTCAGCCCCGCCCGGGTCAAGCCCGGCGACAACTACGCCGTGCAGGTCTACCTGGTGAACGAAGGCAAGAAGGCGATCAAGGTGTCCGGCGTCGCCCTGACCACCAACCTGAACGGCACCAGGTCGGCGCGCCCCGGCGCCGCGCGCGTGAAGGAAGTCGCCCCCAGCCAGCGCGCGCTGCTCGAAGAGATCCCCGGGGTGTGGCCGGAGGACGTCAACTCGTGGAGCACCGAAGTGCTCGTGACCGCCAACAAGGGCGACAGCCTCAAGAACCTGCTCACCTGGAGGTAGTCGGGGGATCGAGTTAGACGACGTCGACCCGCGCGGAGTGACCCGGAGCCGACCCCAGGCGAGCATCGCGCGTGACCAGCGAGGCGTCGAGGGCCTCCGCGAGCGCCAGATAGGCCGCGTCGTACGCGGTCAGGTTCCGCCGCAGCTCCCATATCCTGGTCAGGAATTCCGCGTGAGGATATCTGGTCAGCGGAAGATCGAGCATGTCCTCGAGCGCCTCCTCACCGCGATCGGCGGCGAGCTCACCCGACAACACGAATCGGCGGAGGACCTGCGCGACCTCGAGATCGATGAGGTGTGGCGCGTGCAAGGTCTGGCCCCGCGCGAAGAGCACGTTGCCGATCCGGGTGGCGTGCGGCGATGCCAGGAGCACTTCCAGGATCGCGGACGCATCCACGACGATCACCCGGCGTCGCGCTCCTGACGCACCGCTTCCGCGGGGGAGAGGCGGGTCTTGACCGGGCTTCGCCGCGCCAGACGCTCGCGCAGTTCCGCGATGGTCGGGCGCTCGGCGACCCGCCGGGCTTCGGCCACGACATAGTCCGAGAGCGAAAGCCCCTCCAGCGCGGCCCTGGCCTTCAGCTTGCGGTGCAGCGCGTCCGGGACGTTGCGCAGCTGGATCATCTTTGGCATGTGTCGAACATACTCACATGTGTTACACATGTCAAGATCCCGCGTGGCGGGAGACGGTGAAGGCTCGGCGGCGCTCGTCCCTTAGCCCTTTGCGGTCAGGTCGGGCACGACGCCTAGCGGAAGGGAGTGGACGGCAGCGGCGGCGGAGGAGGAGTCGGTCGGCGCCTCCTCGTGGAGTGAGCGCATACGACAGGTTCGCGGCGCCGCCGTAGGCATCACGGGTCAGATTGCGGCGCAGGTCGGCGCCGAAGAATTCCTGGCCGGCGTCGATGTCATGACGGGCGGCTGCCCCCCGAACGCCGATCGCGAAGCGCGATCCGATCGCGTAGCGAAGATCGGCCTGTGCCTGCTGCTGTTCCTGCTCGACCCGACGGTCGACCTCGAACCCGAGTCGGCCATAGGAACGGGTATAGGAATACTGCGCTCCCGTATGCAGGCGGTCACCCTCGTAGGCGAGCCGGCCTAGCCCGGCCCCGGTGAGGCGCCGCTGCGACTTCGTCCGCGCGTAATAGAGGTAGCCGAGGGTTCCGTCAGCGCGTAGCGTCAGCGCGCCGTGAACAGGGACGACCATCTCCAGCCCGGGACCGCCGTGGGCGATGAAGTCCGTTCGGCGGTCGGTGGACGTGTAAAAGACGTTGGTGTCGAGGCCGAGGGAGGAGATGCGGAAGCTCGGCGTGACGTAGAACGGGCCCACGTGCAACAGGCCAGGAGCCGCGGCCGGCTCGCGCACGATGTCCTGCGCCGTCCCGGTCGCGGCCAGGAACGACAGCACGCCCGCCGCGGCAACGACCCGGCTTCGCGCGATTCCGCGGATCGTCGGCGTCACAACGACCGTGTTCCGCCGTGGTCCATCAAGTCCCCTGCGCCGCGCACGCCGCGATCATAGCCTTGGATCCATGCGCTAGAATCCCGGGGCTGAATGCCGTCGCTCACGAAAGAACCAGTCGTGTCGGTAGTCATCCCCGCCTTCAATGCGGCGGCGACGATTTCCGACACTCTCGCGAGCGTCTTTGCCCAGACTCTCGACGACTTCGAAGTCATCGTCGTGGATGACGGGTCCTCGGACGGCACGGCTCAGGTCGTGTCTTCCGTCCGCGACACGCGGATTCGAATCATCACGCAGCCGAATCAAGGCGTGGCGGCGGCCCGCAACACGGGCATCGAGGCGGCGCGGGGAGGCCTCGTTGCTTTCGTGGATGCGGACGACCTGTGGCTTCCCGCCAAGCTCGAGCGCCAAGTCTCGTTGCTACGTGCGGATCCACGGGCGGAGGCCGTGCAAACGGCCGCCTACTTTGTGAACAGCCAGTTTCGCGTGCTCAGCGTGAGACCGTGCGTCGACGCCGCCGCGGCTGACATCCTGCCCCGTTGTCTGCGATTCGAGAACCTCCCCGCCTTTCCTTCCTCGGTGCTCGCGCGCCGGGAGAGCCTCGTCGAAATCGGCATGTTCGATCCCAGCCTGGTGATCCTCGAGGATTGGGACCTCGCCCTGCGCTTCGCGCGGCGGGGCTCGCTGCGCGCGATCGAGGAGCCGCTGGTGCTCTACAGGGTCCATCCGGGCAACCGTTCCCGGGACGTCGGCATCCACATAGCACCCGGCCAGGCCATCCTGCGCCGGCTCTTCGAGGACCCTACGCTTCCGCCGGAAATCCGCCGCATGAGACGCCAGGCGTACGGGTCGTTCTATCGGATGATCGCGGGTGGTTACCTTCACTCCGGCCGCCTCGCGACCTCCGCGCGATGGGCTCTCCGCGCGATCGGGCAGGATCCCCGGCAGCTTGGTTACGCGATGGCTCTGCCCCTGCGCCGGATCCAACGCGCCGCGGATCGCCTCCGGCATCCGAATCCGCTAGGCACCGGGCCCGCGTGACGGTGGATCGGTGTTTCACCGGTTCTCCCGAACCCCAGCCATGAAGCGAAGCGAGGACCTTTCGCTGGTACGGAAGTTGTGGTCGATCTTCGACCGGAAGGACCGTCGCGCCCTCGTTGGCATCGCCGGCCTCCTCTTCGTGGGAGCGGTACTCGAGTGCTTCACGATCGGCATGGTTCTCCCGCTCTTCGCAGTCATGACGTCCAGCTCCGATTCGATATCCGCGGCGGTTCCCGGTTCTATTGCGGAATGGCTCTCCACGCAGACGGAGCGCCGCGGGTTCGTCATGGTGTTCGCCTCGCTGGTCCTCCTCGTGTACGCGGTGAAGAACGCTTACCTCGCCCTTGTCCTGGTCCTTCAGCATCGATTCGCCTCCGGTCGCCAGGCCGCATTGTCACGTTCTCTGCTCGAGTCGTATCTCACCCGGGACTACACATTTCACGCGGGTCGGAACTCGGCGGACCTCGCGCGCAATGTCACCCATGAAGTAGTCAACGTTTTTCATTCTGGCGTCATGCCCCTGCTCATGGTCGTGAGTGAAACCATGGTGGCGATCGTCCTCTTCGCCCTACTGTTGTGGGTCGACCCGCAGGCCGCGCTGGCTACCGTCCTCCTGCTTGGCTCGGGGAGCTACCTGCTCACGCGCCTGCTCCGCCGCCGGATCGAATCACTTGGACAGCAGCACCATCAGTTCGCTGGAAGCATGGTCAAGTGGATCAACCAATCGCTGGGCGCGATCAAGGAGGTCAAGGTCCTGGGTCGCGAAGGATTCTTCCTCAATGCGTACGCTGCCAACATTTCCGGCTACGTCCGCACCCTTCACGAATACCGGGCCATTTCCGAGCTGCCGCGGCTCGTCCTGGAAGTCCTGGCCGTGGCGGGACTACTACTGGTTCTCACCGTGGTCACCTACCAGAAGGGCGATGTCCAATCGGCCATTCCCGTGGTGGTGATATTTGGCCTCGCGGGGGTTCGCCTGCTCCCGGCCATGAATCGAATCGTCAACGCGCTCGCGGCATTGCGGTACGCGCGGGCCGCAATCGAGGTGATCGCCGCCGACCTGCACCCGACCGTAGCGACCCATGGACAGCCCTTGGTGGAGAAATCCGGTCTCGGCGCAGAGCTCACGTTTGAACGCCAGATCGAGCTACGGAATGTGAGCTACTCGTATCCCGCAGCCACCTCGCCGGCCCTGGTCGACGTCACCCTGATGATTCCGAAGAACGCGGTCGCGGCCATCGTCGGCCCCTCGGGGGTGGGAAAGACAACGCTCATCGACCTGCTGCTGGGCGTATTACTCCCGACCCGCGGCGTCATCCTGGTCGATGAAGTCGACATCCATACGAACCTACCCGCCTGGCGCAGGAAGATCGCCTACATCGCGCAACCGTCATACCTGATCGACGACACGGTCCGGCGGAACGTCGCCTTCGCGATGGCGGACGAAGACATCGACGAGCGCCGGGTGGTGGCTGCGCTGGCGGCGGCGCAGGCGCAGGAGTTCGTGGAGCGGCTGACCGAGGGAGTTGACACCATCATTGGCGAACGGGGCGCGCGCCTCTCTGCAGGCCAGCGTCAGCGAATCGGAATCGCACGCGCTCTCTATCACGATCCCGAGGTGCTCGTGATGGATGAGGCGACCTCGTCGCTCGACGCCGAAACGGAGCGCGAGATCATCCGCGCGATGGATGCCCTGCGCGGCCACAAAACCATACTGCTGATCGCCCACCGCCCCGCCGTGGTTCGCGCTTGCAGTCATGTTTTCTTCTTCAACCATGGCCGCTTCGTGGAGACGGGGTCCGTCGGAGCCCTCTTGGAGTCGAGTGCCGAGTTCAGGCAGACCCTGCTTGGTGACGAAGGGGCCGCCTGAATGGCGAGGTTCTTTCAGGGGCCAGTCGCGCGGGAGACGACACGCCGCCTGAGCCGACCCGCCCAACGGCCCGGCAGGCCGAGGGCACGCCAGATGTTGCCGGGCGCGGCCCGCAACCCGTTGACGAGCGCCCGCAAGCTGTCCGCGAGCTTGGCATCATGGAGGTACGATCCGGCCAGGATCATCCAGTGGTTCCCATAGCACTGGCGTTTGATGCTCAGGTAGGCCGTCGCACCTTCCGTCGCAAAGAACTTGTCCAACACCGCGAACGTATCGCGCTCAAGGAGTGACACGTTGCTGCTCATGTTTCCCGGCGCCGTCCGATAACCAACCAGAGGCGCCGTCACCGCCGCGTACTGGGCCAGCCGGCTCATTCGGATCCAGAAATCCCAATCGGCGCACTGGCTGAAGTCTGGATCGAACCCGCCGGACTGCTCGACCAGCTCCCGGCGCACGACCACGGACGAGATCGCAATCACGGACGACTCTAGGAGCAGCGTTCGGCAGAGGTCCAGATGGTCACGCGCGGGCTTGACCGAACTCACCCGCCCCTCGCCGTCAATGTGGCGGACGCCGGTATAGCAAAAGCCCAGTTCGGTCCGGGCCTTCAGCAACGTCACTTGCGCCTCGAGCTTGAACGGATCCCAGAGGTCGTCTGCGTCGAGGAACGCGATGAAACGGCCCCGTGCGCTGCCGATTCCCGCGTTTCGGGCGCGGGAGACGCCGCCGTTTCGCTGGTGGACTCGTTGCACCGGCGGCCCAAAGGCGTCCACGATGGCGGCGGTACGGTCTGTCGAGCCGTCGTCGACGACAACGACTTCGAAATCGCGGAACGTCTGGGACTGCACGCTGCGCAAGGTATCGGCGATGAAGCGCTCCGCGTTGTAGGCCGGAATCACGACGGTGACCTCAGGCATTCCGATCCGATCCGGTGCGTGGAAGGGGTCCGAAACGCGCGAGCCCTTCGCCAATGCCCGCAAAGATGTACAGACCGCAGGCCATCCAGTAACCGCGTCGCAGCAGTCGCCCCGGGAACCCGAGGCCTGCGAGCACCCGCAGGGAGCGCACGATCGCGGCTAGGATCGGGGGGCGACTCAGCACCCATTTGATTGCCTTCCGGACCCGGAGCATGGGCCGATCCGCGGCGTTCACGGGTCCGTTCTCGCGCATCAACGGACGGTCCGCGTACTGTTCGGGGTGTTTCCGGGCCAGGAGCACGGACGTGACGGCACCTCGCCGCTGCCGCTCGCAGAACTGCTCCAGCGTGACCCGGTGGTCGTTGTGCCAGACGCGCAGGCCAGGGTTGTAGACGAACCGTAGGCCGGCTCGGCTCGCGCGGACGGAGAACTCCTGATCCTCCGCGCCCGCGAAGGGGAAGTCCTCGCTGAATCCCCCGATGCCATCGAAGGCCGCCCTGGAGAGGCTCAGGTTGCAGGCGGTCACCGCTTCCGGCTCGAGAAAACCATCGCCTAGCGGCCGCTTCGAAATCCCTTCCTTCACCCATTCCTCGACTTCCAGCCGGAAGCGCCCGAACGAGGTCGCCTCGAGAGCCTGACGGAGCGCAGGCTCGAAATCCCAGCGGCCGTTGACCAGCGCGCTTTCGAAGCGCCGGTGTGTCTCGACGTGGTCGCGAAGGAACGATGGCTCCACAACGATGTCGTCGTCGATGAAGATTATGAGGTCACCTTGCGATTCGCGCACTCCGAGGTTGCGCGCCGCAGCCACGCCCCGATTCTCCTGCTGAAAGAAACGGACGCGCTCGTCCCCGACACTCCGCACGACACGGGAGGTATGGTCGCCGGAGCCGTCGTCGACGACGACGACCTCGAAGTCGCCTCCGTCGTGATCCATGGCGAGCAGCGCAGCGATCGTCCGTTCCAGGACCGCGGGACGTCGAAAGGTGGGGACGACGACGCTGATCAACGGAGCGTCCAGGGGGGAGCCCTTCACGCGCAGATTGTGGCACGCGTGCTCTCTTGGCGGCTTCCGGGGCCCCGGCCCCCCTCTGCGCCTTTTGGCGCGCGGAGCCCCCGGCTATCATCACCAGGTGCGGCCACGGCTCCCCGCGGACCTGGACCTGTTGCTGGCGACGCCGCACTACATCGTCGAGCGACTCAAGCGTGATCGCGCGCGTGAATTCTGCCCGCGCTTGGTGGGGCACGTGGTCGATGTGGGGTCTGGCCGCTCGCCCTACCGCGACCTGCTGAGCGGAGCGACCCGGTACACCGCCGTTGAAGCTGACGCTCAATGTCGACCGCACGTCGTGGCGCAGGCCGCAGATCTACCGTTCGCGTCTGAAACCGTGGACGGCGTGATGCTGACCGAGGTGCTCGAGCATCTTGCCGAGCCGTCCGCGGCGCTGGACGAAGCCTGGCGCATACTGCGTCCGCGGGGTTGCCTATACGTGACCGTTCCCATGACCTGGGGTTTGCACTACATCCCTCACGACTACTACCGCTTCACGGGCTACGGGATCTCACATCTGGTCGCCAAGGCCGGATTCGAGCTCGAGGCGTTGGAGCCGATGGGCGGCCTCTTCGCCATCATCAGCGCGCGCTTGGCCGCCGTGGCCTCCACCGTCCTGCTGGAGAACCCACTGCGGCGCATGGGGGTCGACCGCGGCCGCCTTCGCATGTCAGCGCTGGCATTGGCGGGGTTCAACCTTCCCGCGTTCTACGCCAGCAGGGTCCTGGATCGTTTCTGGCGGGAAGATGTGTTTGCCTGGGCGCTCCTGGCCCGCAAGCCCGGCTCCCTCAATCACACGAGGGCGACGGTTACGCACCCGTGGAAATCGCCGTGATCCTGGCCAAGCTTCGCGGGGGCCTGAGTAACCAGATGTTTCAATACTCCGCGGCGCGCCGGTTGGCGCATAGACGCGGTGCCGAGCTGCGCCTCGATGCCAGCTGGTACGCGAAGATTCCACGGGGAGCCACGCCGCGCGCCTTCGAGTTGCACCACTTCAACATCTGCGCGGCCATGGCCACGCCCTGGGACATCATCGGGACGGATGGAGTTCGGGAAACTCCCCCTCGTCATCTTCCCGTGGCGATTTGGAGGAAGCTTCGCGGCCGTCCGAGATTCGTAGCGGAGCGGCAATTCAACTTCAACCCGGCGATTCTCGACCTGCCCGACGACGTCTGCCTCTTCGGCTATTGGGTGTCCGAGAAGTACTTCCTGGATATTGCTCCCATTATTCGTCAGGAGCTGACGGTGTGGGAGCCCATCTCCACCGAGAACGCCCGCATTCTACAGCGCATGAAGGAGACGGCCTCCGTATCGCTTCACATTCGCCGCGGCGATTACGCTCACGACCCACGGGTCAATCGTATCCATGGCACGTGCTCGCCAGAGTATTACGCGGCAGCGGTGGCGTACGTGGCCGCCCGCGTCCCCGATCCACGAATCTTCGTCTTCTCGGACGACTTGGAGTGGGCACGGGAAAACATGAACTTACGCTACCCCACCGAGTACATATCCCACAATCAAGGCCTTTCGAGCCATGAAGACCTGCGGTTGATGAGCTCCTGCCGTCACCACATCATCGCCAACAGCGGGTTCAGTTGGTGGGGCGCCTGGCTTGATCCTCGTCCAGACAAGATCGTGTGCGCCCCACGCCGCTGGTTTGCTGAGGCCAGCTACGATACTCGCGACGTGCTCCCAGAACCTTGGGTTGCGTTGTGAGGCCACCGCGGGTGCAACCCGCCAACGCGACGGTACTTTCCAGGAGAACTCGTCAGGCATGACACAACTCATACACCCTGCCGCGATCGTGGAAAGTACCGCCGTCGGGCACGGCACTCGAATTTGGGCTTTCGCTCACGTCCTCCGGGGTGCGATCGTCGGCGAGAACTGCAACATCTGCGATCACACCTTCATCGAGGGGGATGTGGTCCTCGGTGACCGGGTAACCGTGAAGTGCGGTGTCTACCTGTGGGACGGAACGCGAGTGGAGGACGACGCCTTCATCGGGCCGGCCGTCGTGTTCACCAACGATCTGCGGCCCCGTAGCAAGCAGTACAAGGCCCCGGTACGGACGCTCATTAGTCGTGGCGCATCGCTCGGAGCAGGGTCCGTGGTGCTGGCTGGCGTCACTATCGGCGCCCATGGCATGACAGGCATCGGCAGCGTGGTCACCCGTGACGTGCCGGCCCACGCTCTCGTGTACGGGAATCCCGCGCGGTTCCAAGGCTGGGTCGACGAGGAGGGCAACGACCTCGCGGCAGACATTCCAGGTCGTTGGCGGTCAGTCGGGGGCACGGTGTATGGCGAAACCCCCGCCGGGTTGGCGCGAGTCGGGTGAGGGTATTCGGCGGCGCAAGCGCTAAGTGAGCGATCGACCCCTCGTCACCGTCATAGGCCTCTGCTACAACACCGGCCCCTACGTCGTCCAGGCACTCGAGTGCGTGCGCCGGCAAACGCACCAGCCTCTACAATTGATCATCGTCGACGACGCATCGACGGATGGGTCTGATCTTCTCGTGGCGGAGTGGATCCTGCGCTCCGGGTACCGCTGCGCCTTCGTTCGTCAGCCACTGAACCATGGCATTCCCGCCGCGCTCAATGCCGGCTTGGCCCTCGCGGAAGGAAAGTACGTCACTTGGATCGCTGACGACCTTTGGGCAGACGACCGCGTGGAACTGGTCGTTTCGTTCTTCGAGCGCCAACCGCCCGACGTAGGGGTGCTATTCGGCGACGCCCGTGTGATCGATGCTCAGGGAAGGGTAACGGGTGCCCTGTCGCCGTGCCGGACGCTCGAATTGGTCGGTCATCCGCTGGCGAGGCATTTATGCACGGGCGATGACGCCCTTGTGGTGGTTGACCGTCGACTGGTGCACGAGGCGCTCTTCTGGCGATGCTTCCTGCCCGCGCCAAGTGTCACAGTACGGCGGAGCATCTATGACGTCATTGGTCCCTACGACAGCACACTCGCAATCGAAGATCTCGATTGCTGGCTTCGCACGTCGGAGCACTTCGACTTCGCCTACCTGCGCCGACCTCTCGTGGACTACCGGGTGCACGCCTCCAACTTCACGTCGGGCATCAGCAGCCGCTACCTCGATAGTCTGGCCGCAACGTTGCGTCGCCGCCTGGCTGCGGTCGGCCCGGCTACAGGCCAAGCTCTGCGTCGGCACATACGCGAAGAGGCCTACCGCGTCATCGGGCGCCTGGTCGAGGCGGGCCAACTTCGGCGGGCCGCGCACACCGTAGTTCGTCACTACCTTCCCAACATGCAGGGTTCGGCGACCGCGATCAAGGAGACGGTCAAGCTCTTCGGAGTGCTGCTGCGCGGACTCGTCGGACACCGTCGATCCCGCTTTGGCGCGCGCCGCGGATGAAGTGCGCCCGACGGTCTGTACTTGATGAACTCCGTTAACGCTGGTGCGGCTTGGGACTGATCCGGCTCCTGCTGGCGATATCCGTCGTGCTCGCCCACGTGGGCGGGAGCGGCGGCTACGACATCGTGGGTGGCCGCGCCGCAGTGCAGACGTTCTTCATGATCTCCGGCTACTACATGGCTCTTGTGCTCGAAGGGAAGTACGCGGGCAAGTACGGCCTCTTCCTCGCGAATCGCTGTTTGCGCGTGTTTCCCCTGTACTGGGTCGTGCTCCTCATGACGCTCTTCTGGAGCAGCCTGACCCTTCTTCGGTTCGGGCATGCATCACGCCTGGATGTGTGGCAACAGTACGGAAGCAGCCTCGACACGGCGTCTCTGTCGGCACTTCTCTTTACCAATCTGGCTTTGATTGGCCACGAGATGTCGGTGTTCTTCGGACTGGATGTCGACACTGGGAGGCTTTTCCTGGCGAGAGACTATCGTGTTACAGATCCGCAGCTTCATTTTTTCATGGTCGTCCCCCAGGCATGGAGCCTCTCCACTGAGCTGTGCTTCTACCTTCTTGCGCCGTGGCTCTCCCGGCGCAGCACGCTCACCCTGGTCCTCGTCGCGATGGCCAGCGCCGCCGTACGTGTCGGGCTTGCTGTGGCAGGTCTTCGTGACGATCCGTGGGACTACCGATTCTTTCCTTCGGAGTTGTTGCTGTTCGTGGCAGGAATGCTGGCGTTCCGAAGGGGCCGCGCGCGTCGGTTTGCACCGCTCGAACGTTCGGGCGTCGGTTTCGCTCTCGTCCTGATTGGAATGGTCGTTTTTCCGTGGCTTCCGGGTCCGGCGGAGCTCAAGCACTGGATCTTCTTCGTGGCCTTCTGGACCGCCATGCCCTGGGTATTCGAATTCACACGGAGCAATCCTCGTGACCGTCTGGCCGGCGATCTTTCCTATCCCGTGTACCTGGCCCACGGCCTGGTCTTCCTGGTGGCCGGCGTGGTGTCGGGCGACCCGCGATTGCGAGGGGCGATCACTCTGGTAGCCAGCCTGCTCGTGGCGGTGATTCTCCACTTGGTGGTACAGAGACCCTTGGACCGGGCGCGTTCGCGCCGCGTCCCGCAGGATGTGTCCTTTTCCCCGAGCGGGTAGAACTCGATATCCTCCGGTTCCTCAGAAATCGCTACACTGACCGAAAGCGAAATGATCGACCCAGAGACGCGCGCGCTGCTACGAAAGCACTTTCGGTGGGGTCTGCTGGTCCGCATGGGACTGGCCATCGCTCTCTATTCGTTCACCGACGAGAACCTCTTCGCCCCGGATCAGACGACCTACCGTCTGCTCGGTGAAGCCCTCGCCCGTTACTGGAGCGGTGACAACGTCGTCCCTCCCATGCGCCTGCTTGCCGGCGGCCCGACGGGTTACTTCTACATCGTGGCCGCGTTCTATTCAGTAGGCGCCGGCCCCCTGGCCGTCCAGCTCCTCAACTGCATCATGGGCGCCCTGACGATCCTCATCATCTTTGACTTGGCGCTGCGCATGACGGGCAATGCCGCCATCGCTCTCCGGTCGGCGATGTTCGTGGCGTACTTTCCTTCCCTGATCCTGTGGTCTGCGCTCAACATCCGGGATGCGTGGATCATCATGCTCATCGCTCTCATCTGCCGTCAGGCCCTCGTGCTGCAGGAGAAGGTCAGCTTGACCGGCCTTGGCATCCTGGCCGTGGCGATATGGGCCCTCATCCAGTTCAGGAACTACGTCCTCCTGGCTGTCACCGTGCCGATGGTCGTGTCCTTCCTCGTCCGCGGGCGTTCCAACGTCGGCCGCAGGGTGTTTCTGGGGATGTTGGGTGCCATTCTGGTGATCTATGCGGACCAGGCCGCGGGGACGGGAAGGCGCGTCCGTCTCCTCGACCTTGAAGAGATCCAAAACATCCGCACCTGGAACACTTCGGGAGCGGCCAGTCAGTTTGAGAAGGCGGATATCTCCACCCCCCAGAAAGCGCTGCTGTTCCTGCCCAAGGGGCTCGCCTATTTCCTGCTGGCCCCATTTCCCTGGATGCTGGGGAGCATCCGGCAGATGCTGGCCCTGCCCGAGATGCTGCTCTTCTACTCCCTCATCCCCAGCATGGTCATAGGCCTTCGGCACCTGCTGCGCCACCATCTGAGCAATGCTCTGATGGTCATTCTAGTCACCGCAGCCCTCACCTTCGGGTACGCCCTGGGCGAGGGAAACGCGGGCACCGCCTATCGGCATCGGGCCCAACTTCTTTCGTTCTACCTCATGTTTGCGGCGGTCGGCATCGAGGCGCGGCGTATGCGACGTGCCGAGGTGGCTGCGCGCGTCCTTCCCGCCGCCCGCGACGTGGCGCTGGGCAGGGAAGCCCGTCTCAGGCGCGAGCCGTCGAGTCAATGAGGAACGCGCCGGTGACCGCGCAGCGCACGTCCGGCCTACTGTCTGCATCGCTACTGGGTTCACTCGTCGGACTCCTGGCGGTGGCATTCGAATGGGCCGTCCTCGGCGGGCGACCACGGATCGACGCGGCGGCGGGTTACGCACTGCTCGGCGGCCTGCTTGGCGCCCTGGGGAGAATAATCAGCGGCCCTCCGGCGTCCAGCCACGGCACCATCGGACCCATCGTCGCCGTCGCAGGGTGGGTCAGCGTCCACCTCCTCTACTTCATCAACGTCCACCTCCTCCCCGGAGAGAACTACCGTTCGTTGAAGAGTGTCGTCTTCGACGTCGTGGTGGTGGCGACGGTGATCGCTCTCGCCGTGATAGTGAGCCGCGCGCCCCTGGCACGGGCGGTGCGCGCGCGTGGGTGCACGCCCGCCAGCTGGGGGGGCGCAATTCTCCTGCTGAGCGCCGCGGGCTTCCTGCTCGGGACTGCTCCGGGTCGTGGGGCAAACGCACCTCGGCAGGGCAGCGGGCCCAACCTGGTGCTCGTGGTTCTCGACTCCGCACGCCGGGACAGCATGAGCTGGCACGGGACCCGGGGTGGAGTCTCCCAACCGCTCGACCGGTTCGCGGCCCGCGGCCGGGTCTTCGACGACACCTACGCTGCCTCGTCGTGGACTGTGCCTTCCGTGGTCAGCCTCCTCAATTGGAATCCCGCCGCGCCGCAAGCGGCGCTCGTCTCGCGTCTGGCCGCGCGGGGTTACACGACGGCCTGCTTTACCGACAATCCCCACATGACCTCGGACGCGCCCCTGCTCCAGGGTTTCGACGTGATAGAGCGCAGCGTGAGCCGACAACGGCACGCCTTCCGGTCGACCATCGTGGGCGAAGTCGTGGAGCGGCTGGATCCGGGCGAGGATCGTCGCTTGATCGATCGGGCGTTGGCTTGGGCGGCGACCGCTCCCCAGCCCTTCTTCATCTACGTTCACCTCATGGATTCCCATACTCCGTATCGGCAAGCGCCCCTGGATGGCAGGTCGTTCCGCGGGCGCCGCATCGAGTATCCCGTCTCCGGGATGAGCATGACCGAGGAGGAAGCGGACAGTGTTCGGGCGCGCTATGACGCGGGGGTGCGTAGCGCGAGCGTCCAAGCCGGGCGTCTCCTGCACGCAATGGCCGGATGGCGCCGGCCGTTCGTGGCCGCTGTCACCTCCGACCACGGGGAGAGCCTCGGTGAGTCCGGTCGATGGTTCCACGGCCGTTCTCTGGCACCCGAGCTGCTGGCCATTCCGTTGTTCGTGGTCGGTGACGGCGTCGTACCGGGGCGAGTGGAAGACCCGGTGGGCCACGATTCCATACCGAGCACGTTCCTGGCCGCAGCGGGGGACACGGCTCCCGGCCTCCCCGACGACCTGCGATCGCGCAGTGGTCATGGAATTGTCCGGGGCGCCCTCCCACCCACCCTGACGTATCGCATCGCGGCCGGGTGCAAGGCGTTGCATGACGCCCGTACGGGGTCTCACGTCTTGTACGATCTTCGTGCCGATCCGGCGGAGAGCCGGGCCCTCCCCTTCACAGGCGCGAAGGATGGAGGCAGCGGTGACGGCGCGTTCCCCGCATTGCCCCCGGCGGGGGTGGGCGAGAGGCTGCGCAGCTTGGGGTACGTACACTGACGCCCGTGCGGGCATCCCGCGGGAATGTCCACTCCGTTGCGGCCTGACACCGTACGCGTCGCGGCGCTCGTTCCCTATCCGCTGGGGCGCGCGCCCGGTCAGCGGTATCGCATCGAGCAGTGGGCGCCTCTCATGCGTCGGGAAGGGGTAGAGGTCGACCTTTTGCCCTTCCTCGACGACGCCACCCTCGACGTCTTGTACGAGCCCGGTCGTTTCGCAATGAAAGGCGCGGGCGTCGTGGGCGGCTTCCGGCGGCGCCTGCGTCAGCTGGGACGGCTGCAGGACTACGACGTCGCCTACGTCTTTCGGGAGGCGGCCTTCCTCCCCTCCACCTTCCTGGAGAAAGCCGTGGCGCGGCGAATGCCGTTCGCCTACGACTTCGATGACGCCATCTATCTTCCGGCTACCAGCGCGGCAAACGCGGCACTGCATTTCCTGAAAGGCGCCGGCAAGGTGAGCACGCTCTGCAGGATCGCCGCCCATGTCACGGTCGGGAACGCGCATCTCGCGAGCTATGCGAGGCGCCACGCGCGGGCGGTGACAACCATCCCAAGCACGATTGACACCACCGCGTACCTGCCCGCGCCGCGCCCGCCGTCGGCCATACCGGTCATCGGCTGGACGGGAAGCACGACGACAGTTCCGTATCTCCAAGCGATCATCCCTGCCCTGAAGGCGCTACGATCCAGGTTCGAATTCGAGCTACGGGTCATCGGCGGCCGGCTCTCCGCGGACGGCCTGCCCGTGACGCACGTGCCTTGGCGCGCGGAGACGGAAGTGGACGATCTGCGCGCCATCGATATCGGCCTGATGCCGCTGCCCGATGACGAGTGGACGCGGGGGAAATGCGGAATGAAGGCCCTGCAGTACATGGGGCTGGCCATCCCGGCCGTGGTCTCCCCGGTGGGCGCCAACGCCGACATCATCCGCGATGGCCAGAACGGTCTTTACGCGCGGACGCACGAGGACTGGGTCGAGGGTCTGGGCGGCCTCATTCGGGATCCTTCGCTGCGCATGCGGCTTGGGGCCGCGGGCCGCGCGACCGTGGAGAAGGAGTACAGCGCGGCCGTTCATGCACCGCGCCTGGCCGGTCTGCTGCGCGAGCTGGCGGCGCGGTGAGCATCACGGAGCTGCATGAGCTCCTGGCGTGTCCATCGTGCGGCGACCGCCTGGTCATGGACGCGGAGCAGGCGGGGTGCGGCCGCCACTCGTTTCCGATCGAGAGCGGAATACCTCGCCTCCTTCCGCGGGATCTCATGCAAGTACGGGCCGGGATCGCCGACACGAGCCTGCGCGCGCGGACCTACGCTTCTTTCGGGTTCGAGTGGCAGCGCTTCTCGTCGCACCTTCGTTCGTATCGTGACAACTTCGAGTGGTACCGCGAGCCGCTCGGTGACGCTTCGTTGGCCGGCCGGACCGTGCTGGACGCGGGATGCGGAATGGGCCGCCACACGCATCACTTCCTGGGCGCAGGCGCCCGCGTGGTCGCCGTCGACGCCAGCGCCGCCATCGATGTCGCTGCCCGCAACAATCCGTCCGCGTCCGCGGCGCTTTTCGTCCAGGGGGACATCCTGAGCCTGCCGGTTCGGCCGCAGTCCTTCGACGTGGTGTGCTGCCTTGGCGTCCTCCATCACCTGGAGCAGACGGCGGAAGCGCTCGGCCAGCTGGTGAAGGCGGCGCGTCCGGGAGGGACGCTGCTTTTGTATCTCTACCATGACCCTGCCGAGTTCAGTCGCCTGCGTGGATTCCTGATTGGGATCGTGGCGCTGCTCCGTCGGCTTACGACCCGGTTGCCGATGGGCGTCCTTCATCCCATGGCCGCAGTGATAGCGGCGCTCCTGTACGGCACGTACGTCGGTCCCATGAAGCTGCTGGCTCGGGTGGGCTCAGAGCGGGTGCGGCAATTTCCCCTGGGCCAGTACGTCGACTATCCATTCCGGGTTCTGTGGAACGACCAGTTCGACCGCTTCTCCGCGCCCCTCGAGAAACGGTATCGCCGCGCCGCGGTCGAAAAAATGCTCGTCGAGGCAGGCCTGACGGAGATCCGTATCTTCGGGGGGTACGGATGGCGAATTGCGGCGCGGGTCCCATGAGCCCCGTGGCGCCTGGTGCGGGCTTCGATGCCACCAGCGATTGCCGAGGTCGGCGATGACGAAACGTGGAGTGGGGGTAGCAGCCGCGGCCATGGGAGTGATCGCCCTCGCTCTGGCTGCCGGCCGCGCCTCACCGCGGCCCGACACGGGCACACCAATCCAGGCCGATGCCGCGCTGGTGCTCTCCGGCGACGTCGATTATCTCCGTGTGCATTACGCGATCGAGCTCATCCGCGACGGCCGCGTGAAAGCGATTTTGCTCACCGGGCGGGGCATCGGCGGCGACAGTGCCGAGGAGATGGGCCGGCAGGCCATCGCCGCCGGCGTTCCCGCCGACGCCATTGTTCTCGAGACAACGTCTACCACCACCCGTGAGAACCTCGTCTTCGCGGCCCCGATCGTGAGGCAACGCGGCTGGCGCCGGGTCGCCCTTGTCACGAGCGCGTCCCATCTCCGACGTGGCCTCGCCACCGCCCACAAGGCGATGCCCGACGTGGAATGGATCGCCGCCCCCGTCCCCGATGCCGGCCCGCCGGCGCGCACGCGGCGTCTTTGGGCGCATGAAGCGATCAAGCACCTCTGGTACAAGGCGCGTGGTTGGGCCTGATGGGCGGCACCGCCCAGCCGGCACCTCACGTTCTTCGAACCGCGGCGGTCGCCGAGGCCCTGATCCTGGCCACGATCGCGGCGGCGCCGTGGCCCTACGGCTCCGCCACCGACGTCGCGCGCTACGCCGTGACGGCAGTCCTCCTCGTCGCGCTGGCGATCTGGGCGCTGGACCTCGCGCGCGCGGGCAAAGCACTCCCATGTCTCATCGGGCCCGCGGTGGCCCTGCCCGCATTCGCGGCCGTCCAGGTGATCCTCGGACGGAGCGCCGCCCCGATCTTTACCCTCGAAGCAGCGCTCGTGCTCGGCGCGATGACAGGTGTCGCGGCCTTCTGGAGCGACCGGGGACGGATTGGCGGAGCGGCTCCGCGCCTCGTCATCGTTGTTCTCGCCACTTGCGCAGCCCAGGCAATCTTCGGCGCCGTCCAGTGGTCCGTGCATCCGACACGTATCTACGGCAACGCGACCGAATACGTGACGATGCCGTTCGGGTCCTACGTCAATCACAACCATTTCGCGGGCCTCATGGGCATGGGCGCGGTTCTTGCCGCGGGACTGGCCGTGGCATACGCCGGCGCGCGGCGCTCGGTGTCGCCCGCCGCATTGGCCAGCGGCGGCGCTGCCCTGGGTCTTGTCGCCGTGCATCTCGCGAGCCGCAGTCGCGGCGGCCTCGTCGCCCTCCTCGGTGGCCTGACCGCGCTCGGTGCTTTGTGGCTTGTCGCGGGACACGCGACCGGCAAGCGGCGCCGCATCGCAGGCGTCGTCGCCGCCGGCCTCGTGGTCCTCGTCTTGGCATTTGGCTGGGCGGCCATTCCTGCCGACAGTCGGCGCCATCTGGCCACGGCCTTCTCGGGGTCCGTCGACGGCTCGGGTGCGTATCGCATCGATGTTGCCGCCGCCACATTGCGGGCCTTCTCGGATCGCCCACTCCTGGGCTGGGGGGTGGGCGCCTTTGAGGACGCGATACCTCCTTACAAACGCGCCCACGGCGATGTGCGCGTTCGCCATGCCGAGAGCGACGCGCTCGAGCTGCTCGCGGAGGGCGGGATAGCGTTGCTCGTGCTCGTCGCGTGGATGCTCTTCCTGGTCCTCCGCGGCCTTCGTGACCGCGTGACGACGAGCCGCGATCGATTTCGTAACGCGCTCGCCCTCGCCGCCGCCGGCAGCGCAGCGACGCTGCTCGTGCACTCGTTGATCGATTTCAACCTCCGATTGCCCGCGAACGCGCTGGTATTCTCCGCGCTCGCCGGTCTCGCCGCCGCCCCCCGCACCGATGCCGGTTCGTTCGGAGGGCGATCTCTTTCCACCGCCATTGGCGCTGGGTGGTTCGTGCTCGCAGTCGCCGCGGGATGGCGTACCGCCGGAGCAGTTGCAGAAGAGAGCGGGCTGCGCACGCGCAATCCAGTTCAGCGCGTGGCCGTATTGACCCCGGCGGTATCGAGCCACCCATACGCCGCAGGGATGTTCCGAGCGCGCGCGCAGGCATGGCGCGACCTAGCCTGGCGCCCCCCAGCGTGGGATCCGCTCCGGCTGTTGCGCGCGGAGAATGACCTCCGGCGGGCGCTCGATCTGAGACCGAGATGGGGAGAAGCGTGGGCGGACTTGGCATGGTTACGTGCGTTCCAGGGGGATGCCACGAACGCACGTGACGCCATGCTGAAAGCCTCGGCGCTGGACCCGACCCATCTGGGCGTAGGCCTCGCCACCGCCGATCTCCTTTGGCGTCAGGGAGATATAGACGGTGCGATTGACCGCCTACGTCGTCTGAAGGGCGTGCACCCGGGTTGGACGCCCGAGCGAGCACGCGCAATAGCCTCTCAGTGGACTCGCGATCAACGTGTGCTCGAACGAGTTGCGGCGCCGTGATTTGTGTCCGGGAGCACAATATCCATAAACTGCTCACCTGCCAACGTTTGGACCAACGGTGACAACTGGTAGAATCATTGTTGGTCGTGGTGAACGTCATCTCCGGGTTTCTCCTGACGCTCGCCATTACCGGTTCTCCATTACCCCGGGCCGAACAACAGCCCGCGCCTTCACCCTCATCCTCGCCCTCTCCGTCTTCGGCGCCTTCCCCCACCCCGGTTCCGCAGGTCGCGAGCGTCGTGGACCTCTATCGCACCATCCTCCCGCGTCCCGTCGGCACTTCCGAGGTGGTGGCGGTCAAGCAAGTCGCCGAGCAGGCGCCGGGAACCGAAAGCGTCTGGGTCGAGGATCCTTCACGAGCCGCCGAGCCGCGTCGGGGAATCTATGTAGGGCGCACACGGATCACCCCTTCGTTCCAGTTGTTGTACGTCCGTGCAGAAGGAGCGCTTTTCGACACGACGGCACCCGTGGATGATCGGTATTACGAGCTCCGACCGCAGCTCGTGGCCGAGATGCCCGTGAGCAGCGGGTTCTTGCGCGGCGCATATCAAGCGCACATCCGTCGTGGTTCTTCTTTCGAGCTCGTGAACTCCACGACCACGCACCTCGCCGACGCTTCCGCGCAGGTCCCGATAGGCTCCGCTCTCGAGATCGTGGCCTCCGAGCACTTCGCACGCGGCGTCTTGGAGACGACGGAAGTCGATCCCGGTCGCGAATACTTCTTCGGCCTGGGTCGCTTCACCCGGCATATCCACGGCGCCGGCGTTCGATTGCTTCCCGGAGGCCGGACGGACGCGGGCATCGCCGCCAGCTTGGATACCGTCCGCGTCGACGACCGATCCACGTTCTTCGATCACGAGCGCCAGATCGTGTCCGCGCAGCTCGGATATGAAGTCCGCCCCGACCTCCGTGTCGGCGTCGGCTACAGCTTCACGCGGCTGCCTCCACCCCAGGAGAGGCCGCTGGCGGAGTCCGCAGAGCACTACGTTTTTGCGGAGTTGCGGGGTGAGATCCTGCCCCTGACCACCGGCAACATCGCCATCGGCCAGTTGAGACGGACGAGCCCGAACGCCGCTACCGGCGGCAATGAGTACACCGGGTTGAGCGCGTCGGCCCGCCTGGAGAAGAGCTTCACGCCGTCGACGCGACTCTCGCTGGTCGCAAGTCGGACTACGCATGTATCGAGCTTCGAGGAGAATGCGTTCTACGTGACCAGCTCGGGGCAGTTCCTCCTCCAGATGGAGGGGCCGTGGTCTACGTCCCTCGAGGGCGGGGGCGGGTACCATCGCAACGACTACCGTACGATTGCGTCTTCGATCGGGGCGCCACGTCGCGATGTCATCCGCGGATGGACGGTTGGTGTGGCGCGACAAGCAACGCGCCACGCGTTCATCCGCGTCGACTATCGCCGCGAGCGGAGGGACTCGAACATCGATGCCTTCGATACCCATTCGAACTCGCTGATCGTGAACATCGGCATCGGTATGTTCGACGCACCGTCGCCTCGATGACCTGGCGGTTGACCATCGTCGTTGCCGCCATCACCGCCGCGGTCGCGGCCAGCGGCGCGGCCGCGCCGATGGCGATGCAGGTCGCGGAGCCGACCGCCGCCCCCGCGCCTTCCGACGACTACCGCGTCGGCCCCGGCGACGTGCTCGAGGTCGAGGTGTTCGGCAACCCCGAGCTCTCACGCAACCCCACCGTGCAGACCAACGGGATGATCGCCCTCACCCTGCTCGGCGAGGTTTCCGTCACCGGTCTCACCACGGCCGAGATCAAGGCCCACCTCACTGAGCTCCTCGGCCGCGACTACCTCGTCAATCCTCAGGTCGACGTCCGCGTGAAGGAGTACCAGAGCCAGTTCGTCACCATGGCCGGCGAGGTGACCAACCCGGGGCGCCGTCCTTTGCGTGGTGGGCAGACACGTCTCATCGACGTCCTCGTCGAAGCCGGTGGGCTCACCGCGCGCGCCTCGGGCGAGCTGCTGATGACGCGCGCCGACGGCGCCTTCGAGGACGGCTCCCGGATCATGCGCGTCGTGCTCGGCGCGGCGACCCTGACCCCCGAAGACGAGCGCCGCCTGCAGGTGCCCCTGAAGGCCGGCGACGTCATCACCGCCTCTCCGAAGTACTATGTGACGGTGGAAGGCGAGGTGGTGCGGCCTGGCCGCTACGTCCTCGACACAGCACTCACGGTGAGCGGGGCAGTCTCCTCTGCCGGCGGCCTCACACGCTTCGGAAAGCAGAAGGTGAACGTCCGGCGCATCGATCCCGCGACCGCGACGGTCAAGGTTTTCGAAGTCGACCTCAAGGCCGTGCGCAAGGGCAAGAAGCCCGACCCGCCGCTGCAGGCCAACGACACCATCTCCGTCTCGCGGCGGCTCTTCTAGAACCGTGGCCACCCTGACTCCGCCCGTCGCTCCCGCCGAAGCGACGGTCGATGTCCGCTACTACGCCGACCTCCTGTGGCGCGGACGCAAGATCCTCCTTGCCGCAACCCTGGTTGGCCTGGGCCTCGGAGTCTTCGTTGCGTTCCTGCAGACGCCCGAGTACCACGCGACGGCAATGCTGCAGCTCGAGCCGCCCACGCCGGTATTCATGGGGGTGACGGACGCTCTCGTCGGCGGCGGCAACTATTGGCAGAACGCCGATTTCTACAACACGCAGTTCCGCGTCCTGAAATCGCGTGGGCTCGGAGAAAGGCTCGTCGAGCGTCTCCAGCTGAAGAACCGCGCGCCATTCAAGGACTCGGCGGATCCAGGCGCCTTGTTCATGGAACATGTCAGCATCGATCCCGTTCCGGAGAGCCGGCTCGTCACCGTCGGCGTGACCCTGCCGCATCCCGGTGAGGCCGCGCAATGGGCCAACACGCTCGCCGACGTTTATGTCGAGCACTCGGTCCTGGGTCGCGTCGAAGCGGCGACCGAGGCCGTCAGGTGGCTGCAGGGGCAGCTGACGGCAACCGAGAAGAAGATGCGGGACGCCCAGGAGAAGCTGTTCAAGAGCTACGAGACCCAGGATCTCTTCGTCCCCGAAGGGAGCCAGTCGGCGGTGACCACGTCCATCACCCGCCTCAACGAGGACCAGATCGCGACCGCGGCGCGGCGCATCGTCCTCGACGCTGCGCTGCAGCAGGTGGCGCAGATGACGGCGAGCGGGCAGAGCCTCGACAGCGTTCCCCAGGTCGCGACGGACGAGCTCTACCTCGGCATCAGCGGCCAGGCGGCGACGTTGCGCCTCGAGCGCACGCGGATGCTAGAGAAGTACAAGTCGGGGCATCCGGATGTGCAGAAGGTCGAGGCGCAGCTTGTCCAGCTCGAGAAAGCGCGGGCGGAAAGAGCCGCCCAGCTCGTTCGCGGAATGCGCTCCGAGCTCGCGCAGCTGCAGCGGCGAGAAGCGGAGACCCGATCCGCCATCGACACCCAGAAGACGCAGGCGACCAGCCAGAGCCGCAAGGGCGCCGAGCTCGACGCGCTCCGCCAGGAAGCGGCGTCGTCCAAGAACCTCTACGAGGTCCTTCTCCAGAAGATGAACGAGAGCGCGGTGGCGCGGACGATCGGCAACAAGAACGTCACTATCGTCGAGCGCGCGACCGTACCCGAATCACCGATCCGCCCCGACAAGAAGAGAATCGCGTCCATCGCCTCGGTGCTGGGGTTGGCCCTCGGGATCGGCCTCGTCCTCGGACGCGACTTCTTCGAAAACACGCTCAGGGACCCGGAGGAGATGGAGCGTTATCTCCACCTCGACCTGCTCGCCGCCGTGCCCCGTCATGGCGACGACACGGGCCACCTCGTGAACGAAGCCTACCAGAGCCTCCGCACCGCGCTCCTCTTCGCGCGGAAGGATGAAGGCGGGCAGGTCGTGCTCGTCACCAGTACCGCGCCGCAGGAAGGCAAGACGACCACGCTCGTGAACATCGCCAAGGTGTTCGCCGCGGCCGGCGAGTCGACGCTCGTCATCGATTGCGACCTGCGCCGCGCGCAACTCCACACCTGGCTCGGCCTCGATCGCGAGCCGGGCCTCACCGACCTGTTCGTCCGACACGGCGACCTGGACCAGCTCATCCGTCCGACCCTGGTGCCGAACCTCTCCGCCCTTCCCGCCGGTCCACTACCGCCGAACCCGCCGGCCCTTCTCGCGCGCCGCGAGATGGTGGCGTTTCTCTCCCACCTGCGGAAGCGGTTCGAGTGGATTCTCATCGACTCGCCCCCCCTGGCGTCGGTGACGGACGCGCTGCTCCTGGCTCGCCATGCCGACATCGTGGTCTTCGTCGTCCAGCACAACCGCGTGGACAAGAAGCTCATCAAGCGGACGGTGGCCGCCTTGCGCAAGGTCACGCCGAACCTGCTCGGCGGGGTCCTGAACGCCGTGGACGTGAAGTCGCGCAGCGAATATTCGTACTACTACCACTCGCAGGAAGGCGAGCCGGCGGAGCGCAAGCCACGCGCCGTGGGCGCAACGCCGGCGCGCGAGACGGTCGGCTCCGCGAAGGGCTAGAAGCGGACGCCGCTCCTAAGGACTAGGAGGGCGGAGGAGTTGGCGTCACGCCGCTGGCCGGCGGCTGCGGCGGGATGGGCGCCGGCGTGGAAACGGGGCCGGGGGTCGGTGCCGGTGATGTGACGGGTACCGGGGGCGCCGCGGTTGGGATCGGACTCGGCGGGGCAGGACTGGGCGGGGCAGGACTGGGCGTCGTAATCGAAAACTCGAGGGGCACCGAGGGATTCCCGATGGGATTGGGACCTACGCCCGTCTCTCCAAGGCCCCTCGCCGGGCCCGCGATGCTCGCGGGCTGGAAGCCGGCCACGCGGAGCGCGCCGTCCGGCAGCATCAGGTCGCCGCAACGATTGCCGAGCAGGGTCGCGGCGCGCTGCCGCACAAAGGCGGCGGCCTCCGTCGCCTTGCCGCGGGATACCGGGCCGTCTTCGCCGACGTCGAGGCCGAGCCGCCGCAGCGTGGCGACATAATCCGCCCCCGTTGCCTTCTTCTTCTCCGCGCGCAGGCTCTCCGCCGTCGCGCCATCGCGCAGGGTGACGGTGAAGACATGGCGCCCCGCGCTGAAGGGCGCTGTCATCAACGTGTGCCATTCCGGCGCGCGATCGAGGGATGCGTCGAGCGGAGCGCAGACGATCGCCTTGCGGCAGGCGTCGGCGCTCCATCCCTGACCGCTGCCGACGAGGCCCCGTACGGAGATCGTGTAGAGCCCGGCCTCGGGCAGGTCGAGGAACACCATCGAGCGACGCGGGCCCGGCCCGGCGACGGTCTCGTTCTGGAAAGATGCGGCCGCCACCTCGATTGCGGGGGCGGCCCCGGGCAGCTCGGATTCCCGGTCGATCGCCTTCACGACCGTGACCGCGACGTCCACCGTGTCCGCGACGGCATCCTCCGACCAGCCCCGGAGCGGCTCGACGGCGGATACGCACGGCGGCGCGACCTCGATCGTCTCCATCGACGTACCACCGGGCAGGCGCACCATCATCGCGTACGCGCCGCGATCGAGATGCAGCCCGGCGCCATCGGCCCAGCCCATCGCCGGCGGCGGAGCAACCGTAACCGTGCCGGTGGGAAGGGCCTGGCCGGACGGGATGAGCTCGACCATCAGTGGACGGTCGGGGCTCCCCGCCGCGCGCGCGCGAACCCGGTAGTCGCCGCCCGTGATCACCAGAAGCGGGTATGCGACTTCTCCGTCGGCACCTTGCGCCGCGACCACCGCCGACGTGCCGCCGCTTGCCTGCAGCGAGACGCCGGTGGCGGTCAGATACGAATCGGCGGAGAAGCTCAGGCTGTTCTTCCAGGACAGCGCCGAGAACAGCTGCGCGGCCGGCGCCTTCTCGGGCAGGGCATCTTTCATGTCCAGCGCGTCGACGAGCATCCGCGCCCAGTCGGGATGGCGGACGTCGCCCCACCGCTGAGCGCCATAGATGGGGACCATCACGGCGGCAGCGGCCACCAGCAGTAAGCCCGTGATCTTGATGGCGCGCATGGAAACTACGCTGCGCGCTTGCGGACGAATTGTCAAAAGTGATCCCCATCACGTCGGATGGAGACGACGAAACGCGCGGAACGGCGCGCGGACTCCGCAACCTGGTAGGGAAGGCGCGGCCAGGCGCCGAAGGAACCGCCGACGCCGACAGTCGCCTCAATGGCATTTGGCCATCGCGTCCCGATCGCGCGCAGGAGCGTCCGCGGCCTGCGGATCGCGGCGGCCATGGGCGCCCTTCCTCCTTGCGCGGGCCGCGGCGAGCTCCATTCGGCGACCACCGCCGGGGCCAGCCATCGCGGCAGGCGCCGCGCGCGCTCGGCAAGGGGTGTCCCGTCCAGGCGCGCGTCCAGCAACCGGTGCGCAAGGCCGATGGCGGCGACGGCCCACCGCGTACGCGTCCCATCTCCCCACAGGAAGCGATCCCAATCGAAGCCGGCCGGACGCCCCTCTACGGCGGCCGCGATGTCACAAAGCCAGATCGGACGCAGAAGACCGTGCTTCAGCGCATGAAGGCAAAGCAGCCGCAGATGATCCTCGGCGCCGAACATGCGGACGCGCGTTCCGCCGGCTTCGGCGTCGACGGCATTGGCGTGGAGCTCATCGCTCGTGCGGTCGTCGAGCTCCGCGAAGCCGGCGTGGAGGTCGATGGGGCAGTCCGCGTTCGGCGTCGCCACCGCCGCTCTTGCCGCGGCGTGGGCTTGGAGACCGACGTAGAGGTCGACGTCACCGTAGGGCCGCAAACCGGGATCGGGGTACAGGCGTGCCGCCGCCCATCCCTTGCCGAGGATCGGCTCGATCCCATGCGATCGCATCAACGCGAACGACCGGGCCACCGCCTGCTCGTGCAGGGCGGCACGCAGGACCTGCAGGCGATAGGCCTGGTGCAGCTCCGCCGCGGCCACGCCGGGGCGGTCGGCGGATTCACCCGCGCGGCGCCATGCGAGACCGGCGACCCCGCCGTGCAGGAGAAGATGGGCGACCTTGTCCAGATCGTTCCCGGTGCCGGCCCATCCGTCGACTGGTTCGCGCCACGACCCGGAGAGGATCGCAGCGACCACGGCACCGCCGGCCTGCTCACTCACGGCGTCGCTCTAGGCGGTGCAGCTGCCGCTCGTCCGGCACCCGCAGTTCTGTCCGGAGCCCTGCCGGCAGCACCGCCCTGTCGCCGGAGGGCAGCACGGAATGGCCCCGCAGTTTCCCGCCGGAGTATTCGGACGAGTCGCGCAATTGGCCACGCACGTCGCGGCCTCGACGGACAGCGGCGCGGTGATCGACACGACGGTGAGCCCGGTGATCATCGCCGCCTGCTTCAGCCATTCGCGGCGCGAACGTCCCGCCGGCGGGAGCGGAGCCGAAAGCAGCTTCGCCTCCGACAGCCGATCGACCGCCACCATCACCGCCGCCTCACCGACCTCGGCCCCCGTTTCCTTCCGCACGACAGTCGCGATCCGTTCCGCCGAAGAGCGGCCGTCGCAATGCCGCCACACTGCCGCCGCCACCGGTCCGAGGCAATGCGCCCGGCTCGTGTCGAGGTCGTAGACGAGGGTCTCCTCCGGCAGGCGGCGCACGATGAGGCGCGCACGCCGCGCACGCGGGCGCACGGCACCGCCGGCCCGTGAAGCGGCCGTCTTCATCGCGGATTCAGCCTTGCGCTTCATTCCATCGCCTCCAGGAGCGAGCCCGCCACTTCCGCCGCTTCGCCGCGGCGGCCCTTCAAGCCGAAAGCCGGTCGGGCGGCGGCGTCCAGCACGCGCATCACCTGCCGCGGCCGGAATCGCGCCGGCACCGTGTGCGACAGCAGCTCCAGCGTCGATTCGCCATGCGAAAGCCGCCGCGGGCGCCAGCGCGCGCCGGGCTCGTATCGCGTCGACGCGACGAGCCCCACGGGCAGCGATCCGCGTCCGGAGCGCGCGCCCATCTCCGCCGCGGTCACGCGGCGTCCGAGATCGTCGGTGTCGCGGATACGCAGCGGGCGTAGATACGGATGCACGCGCCCGCGCTCGTCGAGCACCGCGAACTCATCGGAGTAGTACGTCGCCCCTGCGGCCAGCAGCGCGGTGACGAGCGAGGTCTTCCCGGAGTGGCTGCTGCCCGGGATCACGATCGCGCGGCCCTTCCAGGCCACGACACCCGCGTGCACGAAGATGCGGTCCGGCGCCTCCTGGGCCACGAACTCCTCGAGGTGGTGCTCGAGGAAGTTGAGCGCCTCCTCGAGCTGCGTGCTGCGGAAAGCGCGGATCGCCCCCGAGTACACGACGTGCAGCTTGCGGACGTTGCCCTTGCGCTCGCGGTCGCCGACGACGAGGGACGCGAGATGGTCAACCAGCGGGTTGGCGCGCGGCTTCCATCCGGTGGGGAGGCGGGCTTCGATTTCGCCCATTACCGAAGCATCGGTCGCGCGGACGCCGACGCGCACGCCGTGGGCGGTGAACCCCATGCCGGCCTGCCAGTCCAGCTTTCCGAGGTTCGCCATGCAGGTATTCATCAACGACCGGGGGAGACGGGGGAGGGCCGGGGGCATGGTCACAACGAGTGTGCTACGTGGCGCCGGCGTTCACAAGTTCGAGCGCCACGCGGCCATCGCGGGCTCGAGGTCCTGCCCGAAGGAGGCGGCGAACGCGCGTCCCATGCCCGCCTCGTTGCGCGCGGCACGATAGAAGCCGCGCACCTTCTCGATTCCCTCGGTCTCGATGAGGTGGCGGACAAACGCGCCGGCTACGGCGTAGGCGGCATCTGCATTCTGGCCGTCGAAGCCGGCCACCCAGCGAAGCAGGGGCTGCCCGCCGGACAGGGCCTTCTTCGCCGTGCGGTTCAGGCCTTTCGAGTCGTCGCCGAGGGCCACCGCCAGGCCCTCCTGGAAGAAGCGGCCCGGATCGCCCATCTGCGCCGCGACGAGGTGGACCAGCTCGTGGTCGTGCCGCTCGCGGGTGCTGTGCACCTGGCCGGCAAAGGTCACGCCCGCCGCGTAGTGGCCCGTGCCCGCCGCCACTTCCTGCGCCGACGAGTAACGGTAGTAGGAAGCGCGGCCGGAAAGGCGGGTTGCGAGCGTCCCCTCGATGCGCGTCAGCGACGCTTCGATCCCCGCCACGTCCACCGCCTGGCCGCGCGTGTAGAAGCTCACACGGGGCGTGCTGGCGGCAAGGGTGAAGCCGGGGAGGGCCGCGGCGGGACGAGCTCCGACGACCGCTACCAGCGTCAGCATCGCGAGTGTGACTGTCTTGCGCATGCCCGGATACATTGCAAGACGGCTGTACAGCGGTCGGTCGCGTCAAGTCGTTGAAAACAAAGGTTCGGACGCTCTCCCGAAGGCATAGATCGGGACCGATTCCCGCACGGGTTCGGGGGGCACTCGGGCCCAAGTGCCGAATCGGAGGTGGGCCACCAGACGGGGGTACAATCCCGGCCACATGTGCGGCATCGGCGGAATCGTGACCTTCGACGGCAGCGAGCCGCCCCGCGCCGACCTGAAGCGCCTCGCCGACGCGCTGAAGCACAGGGGCCCCGACGCCGAGGGGTTCTTCTCCCAGGCGGGGACGCCGGGGATTGGTCTCGCCCACCGCCGGCTGTCCATCGTCGACCTGTCCCACGAAGCCGACCATCCGGTGTGCGGGGAGGACGGGCAGGTCCAGACCCTGCTGAACGGGGAGATCTACAACTTCCGCGCGCTGCGCGCGGGGCTCGAAGCGAAGCACACCTTCCGCACCCAGGGCGACACGGAGTCGATCGTCCACGGGTACGAGGAGCACGGGGACGAGATCTTCCGCGCGCTCGACGGGATGTTTGCGGTCGCGTTGTGGGACGGCCGCCGGCGCCGCCTCGTGCTGGCGCGCGATGCCTTTGGCAAGAAGCCGCTTTACTACTGGCACGACGCGCGGCGGCTCGTGTTCGCGTCGGAGATCAAGGGACTGCTTGCCGTAGGCGTGCCCGCGTCGATGAACGAGAAGCGCCTCGGCGAATATCTCGCCCTCGGGTACGTGCCGACGCCGGAGACCCTGTTCGAAGGCATCCGCAAGGTGCCGCCGGCCTCGACCCTCGTGGTCGACGCGGACGGCGTGCACGCGCCGCAGCGCTACTGGGATCTCGCGTTCCCGCCCGAGGGCAGCGCGCGAAAGATCGGCCTCGACGAGGCGGCCGAGCGCGTCGGCGATCTGTTCACCACCGCGGTGCGCAAGCGCCTGATGGGGGACGTCCCGCTCGGCGTGCTGCTGTCCGGCGGCGTCGACTCCAGCGCGGTGGCGGCGGTGATCGCGCAGCACGCGCCGGGACGCCTGCGCACGTTCACCATGGGCTTCGAAGGCGACGCGTTCTTCGACGAGCGGCCGTGGGCGGCGCAGGTCGCCCGCCATCTCGGAGCCGAGCACCATGAGTCCGTCGCGGCGCCGCACGCCGCCGACCTGATGGAGACGCTGCTCCATCATCACGACGAGCCGTTCGGCGATTCCTCCGCGCTGCCGACCTACCTCGTGGCGCGGGAAGCGCGGCGCCACGTGACCGTCGCGCTCAATGGCGACGGAGGCGACGAGACCTTTGCTGGATACGACCGCTTCCGCGCCGTGCTCTTGTCCGAAGCGATGCCCTCCGCCGGCCGGCATGCGCTCGCCGCCGTCGGGCGCCTCATTCCCCGCTTCGGCGGCAGCCAGGGGAAGCTGCGCCGCGCCCGGCGATTCGCGCGCAAGGCCGCGCAGCCACTCGACGAGCGGATCTTCTCGTGGACGGGGGTCTTCGATCTCGCGGCGCTGCGCGCCCTCGGTGGCGACGCGCTGGCCGATCGGGATCTCGCCCTGTCGTCCTACCGCGCCGCCCTCGCCGATGCGGGTGACGCGTCGCTGCTCGGCCGCGTCCTCTATCTGAACGCACGGACGTACCTGCTCGACGACCTGCTCCCCAAGATGGACCGCATGACGATGGCCCACGGGCTCGAAGCGCGCAGCCCGCTGCTCGACCGCGACCTGATGGAGTACGCGGCGAGCCTCCCCGACGACCTCAAGCGCAAGGGGGCGCAGGGCAAGATCGTCTTCAAGAAGGCGGTCTCGAAGCTGCTCCCGGCCGAGATCCTGCGGCGGCCCAAGCACGGGTTCGGCATTCCGCTCGGCGACTGGTTCAGGGGCGAGCTGCGTCCCATGGCGGAGGAGACGCTGCTCTCCGCGCCCCGCATGGGGAAGTGGCTGCGGCGCGAAGGGTTGCAGACGCTGCTGCGCGAACACGCGAGCGGCGTCGGCGATCACGGGCACAAGCTCTGGACGCTCCTGACCCTCGAGCTGTGGCTGCGCAAGCACCGTCTCGGTTGAGCGCGGGCATGTTAGTCTCGGCGCGTTTGCCGAATGTGCGCGTGCTCCGGATCTTCTCGCGGCTCAATGTCGGAGGGCCGGCGGTGCACGTCATCCTCCTCGCCTCCGAGCTGGACGCGCTCGGCTACACGACGACACTCGCTCTCGGCAACGAGGCGCCCTCCGAAGGCAACATGCGCGCCCTCGCCGCGCGGAAGGGCGTGTTGTGCGTGCAGGTGCCGGGGCTGGGCCGTGAGATCCGCCCCTGGTCCGACGCGCAGGCGTTGTGGGCGCTTTATCGGATGATGCGCGCCTGGCGGCCCGACATCGTTCACACCCACACCGCCAAGGC